>Ga0325401_1000120_pt1 | contig 46888 bp, 37 predicted proteins | sample PopdelMetagenome_FD_205666 | JGI IMG/M metagenome (GOLD analysis project Ga0325401, IMG submission 205666) | Populus deltoides microbial communities from Bellville, Georgia, United States - Xylem-PdKOR-R2 | ecosystem: Host-associated > Plants > Phyllosphere > Stem > Wood/Secondary xylem | place...
TTGTTGTTGATGATTGCTAGAGCGGACTCTAAGTTATTGTTGTGAACAATCTATTGCTAAGTTTAATATCAAAACCGGAGTTGTGATATATGAACTTGTGAAGCAACTAAGCTTGATAATTGTGGCAAAACTACGTTATTGAACTTAGGGAGAACATTTGAACAAAGTGACACAAGCTGCGGACAGCTTGTATGTTAATCTTGAAGAAATTATCTATTTCTTAAAGCTACCATTAAATTGAATCATTAGTGCGCGGTTCTAATTTCCGTTGGTGGATGTGTGCTTGCGACCAAGATTTGTTTTCTTGATAAGTTTCGGTTTTAATTGATTTTATTTGCTAGTTTAATTGCTACCATAGTTTAGAAAATCACAAACCAAACCCCTCCAATTACATAACGTACAACATAAAAATCTGACTTGAAACTTTCTCGTGGGATCGACCCCTTGCTTGCTCTATACTATCTTGTGTGTTGTGTTTGAAGCTAGGGTAATTAATTTGTGCGACCGCGACATTGCAACACATAGAATAACCAAATTATCAATCTTAACTATGACATCTTCTATCACACCAAGTGGATAAACAAAACTACAATCCGCAAGTTGTATTACAATATTAGTTTTATTCAAAGGCTCTAGACTAAGAGAATGATAAACATGTTTAGGCATAACATAAATGGATGCACCTAAATCGCATAAAGCCCTTTTAAAACTAGCATTACTAATAACACATAGGATAGTAAACACACTTGGGTCCTTTTGCTTCAAAGGCATATTTTTTTGAACAACAGCTGATACAACTTCACCCATGCTTGTCATTTCATGACCTTTTAGCTTGTAGGCTCTCTTGGTAGTACACAACTCCTTCAAGAATTTGGCATACTTGGAAATTTGCTTGATTACATCAAGCAAAGGAATGTTGAGTTCTACTTTCTTGAAAACCTCTAAAATATCTTTTTCTCTGTCCTCTTTCATTGACCTAGAATAACTCACAGGAAATGGTGGAATTGTTTTAAAATTGAAATTCATTGAGTGAGGAGGGTGTTTCAGTTTATGGAGGAGGAGGTTGTTTCTTCTATGTACTCAATTCGGTTTCTATCTCTTCTTCTTCCTCCATCTCAATTTGTTTCGACCTTTGCCTTTCAAGTTCTTTCCCACTTCGCAGCATGATCGCACTAACATTCTCTTTTGGATTCAATGCTTGGGAGGACAATTTTCCATGCATTTGTGCTTTCAATTTCCCTACACTTGAAGCTACTTGCCCCATTTGCTTCTCCAAGTTGTGAATACTTGGCCTTGATTGTCTTATTGATGTGGGTTCCCATAACGTAAGTTGGGATGATCTCTCCATCCAGGATTATACGTGTTGGAAAAGGGATCATATTTATGCTGGGGCTGTCCGTTGAATCCTCCATCAATTGCATAAGCAAAGAATGCACAAGAGAAGTAAGATCATTAACTTTATTTTCAAGGTTAGAAATACTTATCTCATTTACTCGTTTGTTTGCGAAGTCTCCACGGCTGCCAAACTATTTCGAGTTGGCTGCCATGTTTGAGATCAATTGGTGTGCAGCCTCGGGTGTCTTATCCACCAATACCCCTCCACTTGCAGCATCAATGATACTACGGTCAGTAGGCATCAATCCTTCATAAAAATATCAAATGAGCAGCTGATCGGGTATTTGATGATGAGGGCATTGAATGCACAGTTGCTCAAATCTTTCCCAATACTTGGAGAGTGTCTCGCTATGAGATTGCCGAATCCCATATATTTCTTTCCTTATGTTGGCAACTCAAGATGCTGGGAAATACTTCTTCATGGCATTCCACGTTCTAATGGAACCTTGGAGAATAGAGAAAAACCACGCCTTTACTGGCCATTTTAAAGAGAAAGGGAAAGCTTTCAACTTAACTTGTTCTTCGTCAACTCCATTTGGTTTCATGCCAATGCAAACCATATGAAACTCTTTGAGATGAGTATGAGGATCTTTTCCTGCAAGACCATTGAATGTTGGTTGCAAATGTATAAAACCAGATTTGAGCTCGAAGTTTACATTATTGTCGATGTTTATGCACAATGGTTGATTTTCCATGTTAGGAGCAGCAAGCTCTTAGAGTGTGTTGTTGTGCAACAACCATGGTGGTGACACGAGCTTCCTATCATAACCTGCATAAAGTGTTTTTTTATTTTATGATCCACCTGCACTTGACTTTGGTTAGTAGAACGGGTTACAGACATAAATCATCAAGGAAACTCAAAAGAAACAAACCACACAAAAGATCGAAAATAATGCAAATTGTATGAAAATCCTACGCTAGAAAATTAAAACTACCTGAAAACCCTAGAAAACAACAGAATTTGGCCTCGATAGGGTTGGGCTAGTGATCCACCATTAGTCCCGTTCAGAACGTCATTTCCCTTTAGAAAAAAAAAGGCAGATACCTAATTCCACCAAAAAATCTGTTTTGAACAGTACCGCAGCAAGCAAAAATTCTATTTCTTTTTTTTCTTTCAGAAAAATAAATAACAATCACAGAAAATAAAAATAATAGCACAAGAATCAACTAAAATTACTTCCCCGACAATGACACCAACATTTATTGCGATGTCGCGGTCTCACAAATTAATTACCTTAACTTAAAACACAACACACAAGATAGTATAGAGCAAGCAAGGGGTCGACTCCACGTGGAACGTTCAAGTCATATTTTTATGATAAATGATATGCAATTTAGGGGGGATTTGGACGTTATCTAGGTTAAAGCAAAAAAAAAAAAAAAACTATTAAATGAAATTAAATAAAATTAGAAAATTATCAAGAGAACAAACCTTGGTTGCAAGTAAATATCCACCTATAGAAATAAGAACTGATCATGGAAATGAAACATCAATTTATATTCTGAATATTTATCTCTTCTTAACATTGGTTAGTTAACAGATCCACCGTATAACTTACCCTAACCATCAAACAACCACAGTGTCGGCACTAGTAATTTAATTCAATGGCAGCCTTAAGAACTAGATAAGTTGATTAATCAAGAAAACATAATTGTCCACAGTTTATGTTTGATTTGATTAATGTTCTCCCTAAGATTAATAACGTAGATCCGCCATAATTATTTAACTCAGTTGCTTCACAAGTTCATAAACCACAACTTCAGTTTTGATATGAAACTTAGCAATAAATTGTCCATAATAATAACTTAGAGTCTGCTTTAGCAATTAAAATAAACAATCATACGAAAAATCAGCATAAGAGAACAAATATATTCATCATATAAACTGAAAAGAAAAGGTAAAATAGATCTCACAGTTCTTGAAATCCAAAGGTTTTTATGTCTTTACAACCAAGAAAAAGAGTTTAGCCTTGCATGTATATACCAAATCTTTACATGATTTCGGGTTTCTTAGAGGAAGGGGGCATTTTTCTTTTCTTGGCTGGCTGCCCTCTCTTCTCTTCTCTCATTCTTTTTATATCCTAGGAAACCCTAGTCTCTATTTTACAAAATAGTCCTCCCTTAAGTAGATAGTTTACATTTAAGTACTTCAATAACTATTTTCCTAAAAAAGAGAAATAGCCTTGCATGAAATCTTCAAGCTTTGACTTAGAGGAGCTAAATTGCTGAAATAAAAACTTGTATGTCTATTTAGATGGTTCGGAACGTAACTTGGACTCGTTTCTTCATGAAACCTGTTTGCTGGCAGAATTCAGTTGTCATCTTTGAAAAATCATATCTCCCTTATATGACATCGTCTTTGGTTGAAATGTTGAGCATTTATAGTTCTTTGAGTCAGGAATCCAAAACAATTGAGTTTGCATTAAATGGACTTATATAGCTCAAGATATTCAAGTTGGAATGACCGAAGGTCAACATTGGCAGATTGCGAGATTTGACTTTGAAGGTTGTGATTTCCATGCTTTTCCTTATTTTATTTTCTTTCCTTATAGTTCCAGAAAGGTATGGATGTTAGCTTATTAATGCCACTGGAATCACTTCATTTCGACCTCTAGAGCTCACGCTCCACATAAAACATCTACTAAAGGTCAAATCTGCCAATTACCTCCAATTTACTCCCTTTTGCATCTTTCATCCAAAAGTGCCTTCAAAACATAAAATAAAGAATATCAAGGCATTATATATAAAAAACATAGGCAAAACACTAGGTGCGGGTGAAACTATCAAATAATATGGTTATATTAGTTGAGCAGAGTCAGGCAACTGAAGCTAAAAGGAGAGATTTTGAGTTTTTGCCAAGGAGACCTCCTCTCCCAAAGAAAGGGAATATCGGACAATCATCAGGATAGTTCCAAAGAAGAGGTAGGAGTTTCACCCTAGGAGGTAGCTTATGAGGATCTAAACAGGTTAGTGGAAGAGGATCCTGGAGAGGACAGGCTAGACAAGGAGTCACAATTGCTAGAGGGTCTATAGAGCAAAAGGGACCAGTATATCCATTCTGTTAGAGGTGTGAGCAGCGACACCCTGGAGATTGCTCTAGATGTCGGGGAGATGTTATATTTGTAAAAGAGAGGGGCATCGATATAGAGAGTGTCCGCATGTAGGCAGAGGCTGTTACTATTATGAGAACACAAGTCATAGGAAGAAGGATTGTCCCCGTAGAACTACCGAGGGAACCCATGGTCAGAGGATTGAGGTTCAGAGCTAGCAATAATCAGTTACAGTCGATCTTCCTATTAGGCCTAACCAGTCAGGGACGAATGCTACTCGAGGGAGGCCTAGAAATCAGGAGGGGAGGACTTAGGGTCGAGTATATCACATGACCTACGAGGATGTGAGAGTTGTACCTGATGTGGTGGCAGGTACTTTACATTTAGATACAATGCAAGTTTATGCTTTAATTGATCCTGGAGCTAGTCATTCCTTTATAGCTTATAGAATTGTGAAGGTGCATGTGTTATCTAGTAAGTTGGATGTAGGAGTAATGGTTAGTACACCTCTAGGAGAGAATATACATATTGATGATATTTATAGAGGGGTAAAACTATATGTTGGAGGGTTAGAATTTAGGGTAGATCTTATGCCGTTAGAGTTATATGATTTTGACTTGATTCTAGGCATGGATTGGCTAAATAAATATAACGCACAAGTGGATTGTTTCACTAAAACGGTGACAATCCAAGGAATAGGTGATAAAAGAGTAGTGTTTAAAGGGGAAAGAAAAGTAATTTCAAGTTGTGTAATCTCAGTCTTGGTGGCCGGAAAGTTATGGAGGAAGGGTTGTTCTGTTTGGCTAGCCCATGTAAGAAAGCTGAAAAAAGGTAGCATAGATTTGGCTAGTATTCTTGTTGTGAGGGAATTTCGAGATGTATTCCCAGAAGAGTTGTCTGGATTACCTTCGGTTAGAGCAATTGAAGTTTCCATAGAAACTATTCCAAGAATTTCTCCTATAGCCCAGTCTCTTTATAGGATGACACCTATGGAACTGACTGAACTGAAGGTCCAACTTCAGGAATTGTTAGATAAAGGCTTCATCCGGCCTAGTAACTCGCCTTAGGGAGCTCCAGCATTGTTTGTAAAGAAGAAGGATGGGACACTTCGTTTATCCATTGATTATTGTCAATTGAATAAAGTGACGATGAAGAACAAGTACCCACTCCCATGAATAGATGATTTGTTTGATTAGTTGAAGGGTGCTAAAGTGTTCTCTAAGATATATTTGAGATCTGGGTACCACCAGCTAAGAATTAAGGAACAAGACATACAGAAGACTGCTTTCAGAACCTGTTATAGGCATTACGAGTTTTTAGTGATGTCTTTTGGGTTAACCAATGCTCCAGCCGTGTTTATGGACTTGATGAATCGGGTGTTTCGGCCTTACCTGGACCAATATATGGTGCTATTTATTGATTATATCTTGGTGTATTTAAACTCTTACTTGGAGCATGAACAACATCTAAGGGTTGTACTATCGACTTTAAGGTAGAATCGACTATATGGCAAAGCTGGATAAGTGTGAGTTCTAGCTCAAGGAGATAATATTTTTGGGCCATGTAATTTTAGCAGAAGGAATATTTGTGGATTCAAGGAAGGTTGAAGTCGTGTTAAAATGGGAAAGACCTACCAATATGACAGAAATCTGGAGTTTCTTGGGTCTTGTTGGGTATTATAGGAGGTTTATTGAGGGGTTCTCCATAATAGCATCACCTTTGACTAAGCTAACCCGCAAGGAAATCAAGTTTGTTTGGTCGGAAGAGTGTGAGACAAGTTTCTGAGAACTAAAAAAGAGGCTCACTTCTGCTCCTATGCTAGCCCTTCCCTTAGGGACATAAGGGTTTGTGGTATATAATGATGCCTTAAAAAAGGGTATGGGATGTGTGTTGATGCAACACGGGCGTCTGATTGCTTATGCATCGAGACAACTAAAGTTGCATGAAGTGAATTACCCAGTCATGACCAGAACTTGCAGCGGTGGTGTTTTCCCTAAGAGTATGACGACATTATTTGATGGGTCACAAGTTCAAATCTTCACAGACCATAAGAGTTTAAAGTATTTGATGTCATAAAAAAAGTTGAACATACGACAAAGGAGATGGGTAGAGTTGAAAAAAGATTATGATTGACTACCATCCTAGTAAGGATAATGTAATAGCCGATGCTTTAAGTAGGAAGGGAAAAACAGTAATGAATGATATGAAGATAAAAAAACAAGGAAGTATAATGGAATTGAAGAAGATGGGTTTGCGGCTAAGTGTAGGGCCTGAGGGATCACTATTAGCTTAGTTAAAGATCCGATCTGTACTTCGAGACAAGGTCTTGGTGGCTCAAGAAGTGGATGGTAAAGTAAAAGAGATCAATGAAAGGGTAAACTAAGGTGTAGACAACATTTCAAATGTTATCTGATGGGCTAATAGCAATGGGTAGGTGAATTTTTTTGCCTGATGATAAGACTTTGAAAGATGAAGTATTAAGAGAAGCTCATGAATCCTGATTTGCTACTCATCCTGGAAGTACAAAGATGTATAAGGATTTAAAACAATACTACTGGTGGCCAAATATGAAGAGGGAAATAGCAGAATTTATGTCGAACTATGGGATCTGTCAGCAAGTAAAGATAGAACACCAGAGACCTACAGGGGAATTATAATTATTGTTGATTCTAGAATGGAAATGGAAGGATATTTCTATGGATTTTGTGACGGGATTACCTAGGGGAAAGAAGGGGAATGATGCCATATGGGTGGTTGTGGATCGACTGATAAAATCTGCTTTGTTTTTGCCTATGAAAATGACTGATTCAGTGGATAAGCTAGGAAAATTATATGTAAATGAAGTAATCAGACTTTATGGAGTGCCAATGTCGATTATATTGAATCAGGATCCAAGGTTCACATCGAGATTTGGCCTAGCTTACAACGAGCATTAGGGACAAAGTTGAATATAAGCACAACATTTCATCCTCAGATGGATGGTCAATCTGAAAGGACCATTCAAACTCTTGAGGATCTCCTAAGGTCCTGTGTGTTGGAGTTTAGAGGTAACTGGGAGGATCTCTTACCACTGGTGGAGTTTACTTATAATAATAACCATCAAGCTACTATTGGTATGGCTCCATATGAAGCATTGTATGGGAGGAAATGTCGTACCCTAATTTGTTGGGATGAAGTAGGAGAAAGGAAGCTATTAGGACCTGAAATGGTGCAACTGACAACTAATAAGGTGAGGGTGGTCAGAAAGAGGATGAAGAAAGCCCAAGATAGACAGAAAAGTTACGCAGATAATCGAAGAAGGCCTTTGGAATTCTAAGTGGGGGATAAGGTATTTTTGAAGGTGGCGCCTTGGAAAGGCATCATTCGATTTAAAGTAAAAAGGAAATTAGCTCCGAGATATATTGGCCCCTTCAAGATTAAGGAAAGAATCAGACCAGTTGCCTATCAATTAGAGTTGCTTGCATATTTCGATAAGATTCACAATGTGTTCCATGTGTCATTGCTGCGAAAGGCCAAGATAGACCCCTCACGGGTATTGCCACATGTTCTTATAAAGATTAAAGGGGATCTAACCATGGAAGCTATGCCTGTCAAGATTTTGGATCGAGATGTGAAGGTGTTGAGGAATAAGAGAGCTCCCTTTGTGAGGGTATTGTGGAGAAGCTCTCAAATAGAAGAAGAAACATGGGAAAGAGAATCCAAAATGAAGGCGAAATTTCCGTGTTTATTCTCCGACATAGGTATGTAACTTGAATTTCGAAGACGAAATTTATATTAGGAGGGGTGTAAAAACAAAAAAAGAAGAAGAAGAAGTGGAACCAAAATGACTCCACCATCGCTGCCAATTTCTAAATCAACAGCGACGCAGTTTCGGGCTGCAGATTTCTAAATCGGCAGCGACGCAGTTTGGCTGCCGATTTCTGAATCGGCAGCGAAGAAGTTTCTGGCTGCTGATTTTTGAATTGGCAGCGAAGCAGTTTGGCTGCCGATTTCTGAATTGGTAGCGAAGCAGTCATTGGCTGCCGATTCATGAATCGGCAGCGACACATTTTGAGGCTGTCGATTCCAGAATCGGTAGCGACATAAAAAAAACAAGATTTAGTGTGGGACCGACCTATCCTAGTGGGGAGAAGGGGAATGGAAATCAGCTCAAGGATAACCTAAAAGGAGGATTAGGATAGCTTTAGTTCAACATCCAAACATCCCTTTTTTTTGCTTTTAGGAGGGGTATAAATGCAGTAAGGAGAGAGAGAGAGGGAGGACACCCTCCCTAAAAACAAGCTGCATGCTTTTATTCCCTTCCTCTCCCAAAAAATGAGATGTTTGTCCCCTTCCCTTTTTCCCTTTCCAAGGAAAGAACTTGACCAAACCCCAGCTGTTAGTGCCCTTCTTAAGCGTGAGACAAAGAAGGGAGAGCTTGACAGGAGGCTGGATAGCTGCAAACATGAAGGGCGTAGAGGCCTAAAATCGGTGGGAAACTAACAAGAGGAGGAGAAAAACCGAAAGAGAGGAAGAGGAAGAAGCAATCGAGAGCAAAAGGGGAGAAATGTTGTCAAACCCCTCCCAAAAATGCTATATTCGTGAGGTATGAGCCATATCTTTCTCCACCTGTTCTTAAGGTCTTGAAATCGAAAGGAAGAAGAAAACTATGGATGCATGGCCTAGGAACTTTACTCCAACTGTTATGGAAAGAACTAAGCTAAAAGGAGGGACAAAAACGGGGCTGGATGGGGGACTTAATTCCAGAATATTTGAAAAAAGATTATATGATGAAATTGATGGGTTCAATGTGTGTATGCTGCTAGAATTCATTGAAAGATTATATGCTGGAATTGATGGTTTCAATGTGTGTGTTCTGCTGGAATTATTGAAAGATTATATGTTGGAATTGATGGTTTCAATGTGTGTGTTCTGCTGGAATTTATTGAAAGATTATATGCTGGAATTGATGGTTTCAATGCGTGTGTTCTGCTGGAATTTATTGAAAGATTATATGCTGGAATTGATGGTTTCAATGCGTGTGTTCTTCTGGAACTTAGTGACAGTTTATATGATGGGGTTGTTATAGCATGTGTGGTGTGTGTTCATGCCAAATGTGGGTTGGGCAGCGAATTTGCGATTCGCTGCCGAAACTGAGTTTTCTACAGCGAATTAGTTTTCGCTGCCAAATGGGGTGTTCTGCAGCGAAATTGTGATTCACTGCCGAAACTGAGATGTCTGCAGCGAATTAGCATTCGCTGCCGAAATGCGTGTTCTATAGCGAATTTACGATTTGTTGCCGAAATTGAGTCTTCTGCAGCGAATTAGTTTTCGCTGCCAAATAGGGTGTTCTACAGCGAAATTGTGATTCGCTGCCAAACTTTAGTTGTCTGTAGCAAAAGTGTGATTTGCTGCCGAAAGTGAGATGTCTGCAGCGAATTAGCATTCGTTGCCGAAATGTGTTTTCTGCATCGAATTTGTGATTCACTTCTAAAGTTGAGTTATCTGTAGAAAATTATGATTCATTGTCAAAATTGAGTTGTCCGCAGCGAATTACCATTCGCTGCCGAAATGTGTGTTTTGCAGCGAATTGGGAGTCACTGCTGAACTTGTGTTGGCTGTTGCGAATTTATGATTCGCTACCGAAACTGAGTTTCCTGCAGCGAATTAGCATTCGCTGCCGAGTTGTGTGTCCTGCAGCGAATTTGTGATTCGCTGCCAAAACTGAGTTAGCTGTAGCGAAGTAGCATTCACTGCCAAATTGTGTGTTATGCAGCGAATTTGTGATTCGCTGCTGAAATTGAGTTGTTTGCAGCGAAATAGCATTCGTTGCCGTAAAATTTATTGGCTGCGGCGAACCATTTATCGCTGATGAAATTGTGGCGCCAGCAGCGAAATAGTTTTCCTTGCCGAATTGGCAGCATGTAGCGAACCAGTTTTCGCTGCTGAAATTATGGCACCAGCAGCGAACCAGTTTTCACTACCGAATTGGGCAGCCTACAATAAACCAGTTTTCGCTGTCGATTTCTAGAGTAGGCCTTCTAGGCAGAAATGACTTAAATGCTAGTAACAATTTCATGATATGATGGTGTAAAATGTGGAACACTTGAATGTGAACATATGAACTCTTGAAATAAGTGTGGTGATGAATGTGAATTGAAGATGCAAATGAATTGATTGTGGCCATTGGTGTCTTAGGTGTTGTGGCCGAGATCGGACCATCGCCAGGACAAGGACAGACCACAAGTGAAGCAGGTAAGTGGTTTCCACTTTTTTCCCATTTTGATGTTTATGTTTTGAAATGATTCACTTGTGATGATATTTTATTTAAATCCTTGTTGACTATAAAATGTCGAACAAGTTCTTGATGAATGTTGAAACAATGGTGAAAATGTTAGAGTTCTAAAATGACCCATTTGAGGTGAACATCTTATTGAGTTGTGATGAATACTAAACCGAATATGAGATGTTGTTGGGGCTATTATGAATTTGGGCTGCTAATGAATTGTAGTATGAGCAGTACGAAGGATCTACTTTTGTATTCTTATTGAATGTAATGGTGATGAATGATTGTATGAGTATTGTGAAAGATCTACTATTTTATTATATTGAATGTAATTGTGATGAATGTATTACCAAGGATCTACTGTTGTATTCTTATTGAATGTAATGGTGATGAATGATTGTATGAGTATTATGAAGGATCTACCGTTTTATTATATTGAATGTAATGGTGATGAATGATTGTATGAGTGTTATGAAAGACTTACCGTTGTATTGTATTGATGGTTAATTACCACAAATGGTGGTGTGAGTATTACAGAGGATTTATTGTTGTGTTTCATTGAACATTAACTGTCATGAATGGTTGTATGAGTGATACAAAGGGTATTGTTGTGTTCTACTGAATGCTAAACCGTTATGGGATGTTAGGTTCTGCATTACAAAGGATCTATCATCGTGTTACATAATTATAAACTACTAGGAAATGGTGGTACGAGTATCCCGAAGGGTCTGCTATTAGGTTGCAAGGAATGTCAAATTGTCATGAATTGTTTGATGAAACAATGATTAGCTTCGGCTAATGGCATCCGAATGGATGACCGGAACAAACAATTGATTTGTTTCGGCTAATGGCATTCGAATGGATGACCGAGAGGCTAATGGCATCCGAATGGATGACTGGGACAAATGATTGATTAGCTTCGGCTAATGGCATCTGAATGGATGACCGCCACAAATGATTGATTAGCTTCAGCTAATGGCATCTGAATGGATGACCGGGGTAAATGATTGATTAGCTCCGGCTAATGGCATCCAAAGCGGATGATTGGGATGAACAAATATTAGCTTTGACTAATGGCATCCGAATGGATGACCGGGATAGATGATTGATTAGCTCCGATTAATGGCATCTTAAATGGATAATCAAGATTAATAAATGATTAGCTATGGTAATGGCACCATAGATGAATTACCAGAATGAATAAATGATTAGCTTCGGTAAATGGCATCCTAAATGGATACTCGAGATGAATAAAGGATTAGTTACGGTAATGGCACCCTAGATGAATTACCAGAATAAATAAATGATTATCTTCGAAAAATGGCATCCTAAATGGACAATCGAGATGCATAAATTACTAGCTTCGACTAATAACATCCTAGGTGGATAACCGAGATGAACAAATAATTAACTACGACTAATGGCACCCCAGTGGATGACAGGATGAATAAATGATTGGCTTCGGCTAATGGCCTCCTAAGAGGATAGTCGGATTTGAGTGTATGAGATAGTTTTAAGAACTAATGCGTTCATGTATACTACGTTTCGTATATACTAAGTATATGAAAGGACTATAATGGTTATGCTTTAAACAGAGAAAAACATTAATTCGGCTAATAGCATTCGAGATGAACGATCGGGTTTGAGTATTGCGATTAGCCTCGGTAATTGATGAATTATTAACGGTGGTATTTACATAAGTAAAGGGAAATTAAAGAATTATGCTTTTTAGTCCATGAATGAAATGTGACTTTAATATTTTTTTATTATGTTTTCTTAAATGGCCTATAATGCTTAAAATTACCTTGTGTTGTAATAGGGACATCATACCAATATGGTGCGTAAGGAAATTCATTTCGTGGCTCACACATTTCAAAAAGAATTATATACTCACATATTATGGGTGATATGAGTTTTGCATGAACGGACATGTAAATCATTCAATTAGTCATCCGATCCCTTTTGTAAAAACTAGTAATTAAATATTGAAATGGAATATGGACGAGAATGTATGAACAAGTTGATATGAAATGTATGAATACTCATATGAGGTATTCATCTAATGAGGATGCATGTTGTAAGAATCACATCCGGCCAGGATAACAAAAGTACTAGTTGTGTAACTTGTTGTTCGACACTCTTGTATGAACTCGTGATGATACGAGATTAGAACAAGAATGGGAATTTATGAATATGTTGATATGATGCAATGTAAAAAAAAAAATCCAATGACTTTGGCCTTGAAAAGGCTGGGTCGTTACAAGGGGAGAATGTAAACCCCGGGAAAATAAAGTTGCATAAATTGCAAACTAACTAAATGGAAATAAAGCTAAGAAATTCATGCATAGGGTTAAATAAAAAAATGGGAATTCAGAAATTTTTAGGATATAAATTTCCAGGCGAAATATTTTGAGACATTATAAATTAGTTCGGAAATGTTGAGGATTGGATTAAATTGAGGAAAATAAGCTAAACTAAAAGTTTTGAGATGGAGTTATAAAAAAAATGAAAAGAGGTATAGTTTGATTATAAGAAGAAAAAAAAAAGATGAGGGGGCAAAAATAATACACTTAAAGGAAATGGGGCCTAAGTACAAATAAGAGAAATTATAGAGTATAAGTACTCCTCTCCTCACCAAAAATCTACAGCAACCCAAAAGGAAAGAAACGAGGGAGTTTTTGTATCAATTCTTGCAACATCAAGAGAGAAACACCAAAATTTCAAGAACTCATCTAAGATTAAGGGTTTATAGATAGAGTAAACACTTGTGGGCAAGGGATTAACAAGAAATTTAAACAAGAAGAGCAAGAGGAGGGTCAGTTGTGATGCGAACCCTAGCGGAATTTAATGGAATTCACGACCCCAAGATCAATCTAATCCAAGTTTGTTGAGATTGAATGAGCTTATCACAATGGAAGACTTGCTCCAAGGCAACAAGACTATAAACCAACTCGATCACAACGCCTACACCTGGAGACGAGCAAAAGAAGTATAAATTCATAAAAAAGAACCAAGATTGAGCAACCAAAAGTTGGCTACAATGTTGAAAATATCATCAAAAGTCTACCCTAAAATTATTCCTAAAGAGTATTTATACTCCAAGCTAAAACCCTAGTTTCCCTAATGGGTCTCACATAAGCCCAATTTAAATAATAATCAACCCAAGCTAAAACTAGCCCAAACTAATTAAAATAAACAAGTTTAAGACCCAAATAAAATGTCTCCTCTCAAAATAAATAAAGTTTGATAGCCCAACTTAAAATGGATGGTTCTCTCTCTTATTAATTAATTAGAAGGTGTGATATATACCGTTGGAAAGGTATGGAAGTCTAGTTTCAATATCAACTAGAATCACATCAAAATTAGATCTGTATCTCCAGTTATGACCAAAGGAGTAATAAAAGGTCAAACTGTCCGAATCTAGTTTTCTTCTCCCAATCCTTGTGTAATGGTCTTGGTTGCACCAACAAGCCCCTCTTGATCATGAATCAGATTAATCAAGGCTTGCTCTTTATTATTACAAATCCTCATGAAGTCTACCTTAGCCCATGTCTCTTGAATAAGTCCATTGAAAGCTTCTTTGAACTTCTTAGCCCTAAACCTAGTAACTGGACCAATTAGAACCTCCAAATGGATCCTTTGATGGTTGGATCACATCATCCCTTCTCTCCTCAAAAGGATTCAACCTCGAATCATCACCTACATAAAATAAAGAAAGATTAGAAACATTGAATGTAGTACTAACACTATATTCACCTGGTAGATCCACTTTGTAGGCATTATCATTAATCCTTTCTATGATCTGATAAGGACCATCTCCTCAAGGTATCAACTTTGATATTTTTTGTTCAGTAAACCTTTCCTTCCTCATATACACCCTAACCCAATCACCTGGTTCAAATCTCACCAAGTTTCATCTCCTATTGGCTTTGTTTGCATATTGTTCATTCTTCTTTTCTATTTGTTGCCAAATCTTTGCATGAAGATCTTTCACCACCTGTGTTTTTTTATTACCATCAAGACTAACCCTTTCATCAACAAGTAAAGGAATCAAATCTAATGGTGTCAAAGGGTTAAAACCATACACAATCTCAAATGGTAAAATGCACACTATAATAATATTCAAATTCAATGAATGGAAAAAAAATCTTCTCAATTTGATTAGGCATCTAGTATGGAAGATGTTCTCTCTTTGTTGCTCCACATCATCCTCCTTAGTCTGAACACTAAGCGACCTTCTAATCACCGAAACTGTATCACCAACAACATACACTAAATCACTAGCATCTTCAAGTGGTGGCATGTCATCACAATCAGACTCCTCACTAGTGGACATAATCTCTCCATCATCCCTTAGAATCATAACTCGCCAATTTGCACACTCTGATGCATAGTGTCCCAATCCCTGACACTTGAAACACTTTACATCACGATTACACTTTGGTTGGACTTTTCCTTTAAGTTTTTGTTCATTGGCCACAACCTGCTTCTTCATGGAGGTAGATTCGGCATTTTTATAAGCCATCAACGGTTTTATTGGTGCACTACGCTCTCTCTTATAATTCATTCTCCAACCCGAAGAAGACCCCGTACAAACTCTAGATCGTGTATTATCCTCCTTTTCAATTGTCCTTCAACCTTAATGGCTAAGTGTACTAACTCCTCTAAATCAACATATGATTGCAACTCCACAACATTAGCTATGTCTCTATTCAAGCCATTAAAAAACCTAGACATAGTCACTTCATCATCTTCATTAACATTATCCCTAATCATGGCCATCTCTAATTCTTTATGATACTCCTCCACACTCTTATTACCTTGTGTAATCATTTGTAAACGATTAAACAACTCTCGATAATAGTGTTTAGGAACATACCTCTTCTTCATTATTGTCTTCAACTCCTCCCATGTGCTAACTAGTCTTACTCTATTCCTTCTTCTTTCTACCACCAATCTCTCCCACCAAACCATGATATAGTCAGTAAACTCCACTACAACTAACTTAACCTTCTTCTCTTTCGATTACCCGTGAATGTCAAAAATCATCTCTACCTTTCTCTCCCACTCTAAGTAAGCTTTAGGGTCAGTTTTCCTTTAAATACTAGGATTTTCAACTTAATACTACCCAAATTTTGATTTACATCACCCAAATCATCAAAATTCCTCCTATGCCCAGAATCCCTATCTAGCCGAATTCTACCCCTCCTTGGCCGAGCCTCATACAAGTCATTCCTATGTGTACGGAACTCATTACCACGATTAAAATCATCTTCGGCTCCTTCTGTAGAGTTTCCATAGCTTCTCTACCCTTTTTCCCAAGCCCACTTTCAACCTTAGTCTCCAATTTTTCAAACCTATCTTCAAACCTACTCATCATCTCTCCAAACATGAACTCCATCTGTTTTTGCATTTTAGATAGCCCATCCTCTAGAACTCCTTTCTTTTTTGGTGACACTGCTAGAAGATATTATCTCTTTTTTTTAATACCTGCATGAAATTGTTAGCAATAAAAAAATAATAATACCTCGCACACTCGTGTTTCACACAAAAATATAGGCTTTTCCCTCTAATATGCTCACCATGCCTTTCTTTTTTTTAAAAAAATTTTTTAACTCAAAATTGCCTTTTTTTAGTTCTTAAGATCACTTAGCAACAACTTCAGAAAAATAACCAACTATGCAGTGAATTTATAAATGCAATATAGACTCAAGAAGCAAAGAATTACGAAACTAACAAAACGAAACTCGATGACAAATTCATGAATAGCAATGCAAATTTGTATTAATAATATGATGATTTGAAGACATGAAATAAAAAGAATCAGAAAAGAGCTAAACAATTACGAATTATCAAGAATTAAAAGAAATTTCCAGAAACTCAAGAAATCAACTAACTACCCAAATTTTCAAGAAACACAATCAAGACTACTAAAATATTCACGAATCAAGACTATCCAATTGCCTAATGATCAAGGTTTCTTCAAGAATGTATTCAGCCAAAACTCAAACAAAGTGATTTTTTTTTCTTTTTTTTTTGTGCGGCAGCAATCAAGATTTTAAGATCAAGCCTCCCTTATATATATATATATATTGGCAATAACAAAAAAAAAATCAAGAACTTAGGTGTGTATGCCGATTTTGATCAAGGAAGCATCAAAAGAACATTAACTTATGATTTAGCGTTCAATAAAGCAATAAGAAGTAAGATCCTTAATTTATATATATATATATATATATAGGTGGCCGAATCTATCAAGAATCAAACAAGAAACAACAAAGAATCAAATTGAAGGATATAACCTGTGATTAGATCAGCTTTGATACTAACTGATGCGAACCCTAGCGGAATTTAATGGAATTCGCGACCCCAAGATTAATCTAATTCAAGCTTGTTGAGATTTGAATGAGCTTATCACAATGGAAGACTTGTTCCAAGGCAATAAGACTATAAACCAACTCGATCACAATGCCTACACTTGGAGACGAGCAAAAGAAGTATAAATTGACAACAAAGAATGGTCAATTCTTTGAAGAGTTGAAAGTTCAATCAAGAACAAAGATTGAGTAACCAAAAGTCGGCTACAATGCTGAAAATATCATCAAAAGTATGCCTTAAAATTATTCCTAAAGAGTATTTATACTCCAAGCCAAAACCCTAATTTCCCTAATGGGCTTCACATAAGCCCAATTTAAATAATAATTAACCCAAGCTAAAACTAGCCCAAACTAATTAAAATAAAAAAAATAAACAAGTCTAAGACCTGAATAAAATGTCTCCTCTCAAAATAAATAAAGTTTGATAGCCCAACTAATTAAATAAGACAAGTTCGTTGTTTCCGCATTCTATTTGGCAACAACAAAAGCCAACTTAAAACGGGTGGTTCTCTCTCATATTAATGAATTAGAAGGCGTTCGATATACTGTTGGAAAGGTATGGAAATCTAGTTTCCAATCCAACTGAAATCACATCAAAATTCGATCTGTATTATCTCCAGTTATGAACAAAAGAGTAATGAAAGGTCAAACTGTCCGAATCTAGTCTTCTTCTCCCAATCCTTGTGTAATGGTCTTGGTTCCACCAACAAGCACCTCTTGAACATGAATACGATTAATCAAGGCTTGCTCTTTATTATCACAAATCCCCTTGAAGTCCACCTTAACCCATGTCTCTTGAAGAAGTCCATTGAAAGCTTCTTTGAACTTTTTAGCCCTAAGCCTAGTAACTTGACCAACTAGAACCTCCAACGGATCGTTTGATGGTTGGATTGCATTAGGGGTCCTAACATACACTAAATGTATGCTTGTCCACACCCCATATCACACTTCTCATATTTTCTTTGTTAGTGATAATTTCATCACTTGGTAATTCACACAACATCCTTTCACCTTGAATACTGTTCAAAATATCAACATCATTACGCAAAATTCCCTCCTTTCCTATAATATCCAACATTCGATAATTCACATATCACATCAATAACATATTAAATCATGGAATTTAATTAGAAAGTATAGGTGCGGATCACCTACCTGCAGTAGAAGCTCTACTTGTGCTCCCTTGCTGCTGCTGTTGCACCACACCGGTGGTCCCTCTTGCAATCATAGGCTCATCGCATAAATTTTCCTCATTCAAGGATATGTTTATAATAATCATATCAATAGCTAATAGGTTTTTCTTTCAATCATTTCTTTCTTTATATTTAACATTTTTCTCATTACACCATTAATGTTGTCATTATTTATGCAACCATAGTTATCATTCCTTTCTTTATATTTGAACTATTACTATTTAAATTTTGAACTGTTACTGTCTAGACCTTGGACTGTCCAACCGTTACTGTCTAGATATTGAATTGTTACTATCTTGAACCATTACTGTCTAGATATTGAACTGTTACTGTCCAACCATTACTGTCTAGATATTGAATTGTTACTATCTAACTGTTACTGTCTAGACATTGGATTGTTACTGTCCAACCGTTACTGTCTGAACTCTACTTAGATTTTTAACTATATTCAGAATTCTAGAACTTCGTTTCAAGCAAGATTGGTTTCGTTGGAAAGCTAAGACACGAGGCTACAAGTTCTCTGAAGAAAGGAGAACCCAGTTCTGCCTCTAAGATAATCAAAATTGCTCATTAACTAATCAGTCCCATTGCCCTATAGAGTCAGTCACAACTCAGTCTTGGTTGGTGACCCATAACTGGAGTTCTACACCTCTAAATTGAGCAAGACCAATTTTCTTGGTTAGCTAACATCTAAAACTACAATTTCTATTAAGGAACCTAATCCTAGTTCCCTCTTCCTCCTACCCGAAATCTCACCAAAAGTCAAGAGACAAATCTGTCATGATTCGTCACTCCCTTCCTTTCACACATAACATTCACAAACTACATTTTCTGGGTAAATTATCATGGTTTCACACCACCAAATCACATACCACACATAAATTAACTTAATTTTAACAACTGATACTTTTTCCCTAATTCAAGTCTAAGAACCCTAATCTATAATTCAACATCAAAGCATCCATTCATAATCAAATTTGAAATGAATTATGAGATCATGTTTAGAACACCTCACCCAGTAAGAATTAAGGTTTCGATCTTTAACCAGTTGAAGATTTTTGACTCCCTCCTTCCTTTTTTCTAATGACAGCCTGATGCGATCCAACCATCAAAGGATCCATTGGAGGTTCCAGTTGGTCCAGTTACTAGGCTTAGTGCTAAGAAGTTCAAAGAAGCTTTCAATGGACTTCTTCAACAGACATGGGCTAAGGTGGACTTCAAGAGGATTTGTAATAATAAAGAGCAAGCCTTGATTAATCTGATTCATGTTCAAGAGGGGCTTGTTGGTGGAACCAAGATCATTATAAAAGGATTGGGAGAAGAAGACTAGATTCAAACAGTTTGACCTTTCGTTACTCTTTTAATTTGGTCATAACTGGAGATATAGATCGAATTTTGATGTGATTCCAGTTGGGCTGGAACTAGACTTCCATACCTTTCCAATGGTATATGGAACGTTTTCTAATTCATTAATATGAGAGAGAACCACCCGTTTTAAGTTGGCTTTTGCTGCTGTCAGACAGAATGCGGAAACAACGAACTTGTCTTATTTAATTAGTTGGGCTATGAAACTTTATTTATTTTGAGAGGAGACATTTTATTTGGGTCTTAGACTTGTTTATTTTAACTATTTTGGGCTAGTTTTAGCTTGGGTTGATTATTATTTAAATTGGGCTTATGTGAGACCTATTAGAGAAACTAGGGTTTTAGCTTGGAGTATAAATACTCTTTAGGAATAATTTTAGGGTAGACTTTTGATGATATTTTCAGCATTGTAGCCGACTTTTGGTTGCTCAATCTTGGTTCTTTTTTATGAATTTATACTTCTTTTGCTCGTCTCCAGGTGTAGGGGTTGTGATTGAGTTAGTTTATAGTCTTGTTGTCTTGGAGTAAGTCTTCCATTATGATAAGCTCATTCAAATCTCAACAAACTTCGATTAAATTGATCTTCGGGTCGTGAATTCCATTAAATTCCGCTAGGGTTCCCATCAATCCCGGGTAAGGGGATCACCATGTTTTGACTAGCATACATTTAGTGTATGTTAAGATCCCGGGTAAGGGGATCAAGATGTATTGACTAGCATACATTTAATGTATGTTAGGATTCAGGGTAAGAGGATCACCATGGTTTGGCTAACATATATTTAGTGTATGTTAGGATCCCAGGTAAGGGGATCACCTTGCATCGACTTCTATGGGGTGATGATGATACCAATGAAATCGGTATCAGTAATGTGTTAAGCAAAAATAATCATGGTTGATCTTATGAAATCTTGAATGGAGGTTGATAATGGAAGATTAAACAGTTTTTAGTAGTTGAAGGAGAAAGAGTTTCCAATGAAAACCAAAAGGGAGAAGTGAATAAAATATGAATGCATGTTTGCCTTTTTAAATTGTTAGATATTTGTGTTGCTATATTATTATGATATTCATGTTTCAATAATATGTATTTTGTTTCAGGACCATCACATGCACGACAAGAGTAGATCCTAGCTTATGTTCACTTTTTGTAATCTAGGTTTTAGGGAGTATACCCTTGTGTTTTGTAATATTACAACTTTTATATAACTTAATTTGTATAATTGATGTTTAAACTTGAATAGATGAATGTAATTTTGTAGTTTGTATAACCATGTTCCATGTATGCATGTTTATATCTTTTATCCATCCATAATGATAATTGTTGTTCAATGTATATCATAAATATTGTGGTTGACATGAATGATGATGTTTTGTCGGATTGAGACCCAGGATGATTGGGTTGAATTGAGTTAGGAGATGCGGGATATTAGAAGTGTATACAGGTTGTATGTTGATAACTTGGAACCTCCCGATATAGGGGAGACTCTGCCGAAATTTTAGTGAAAATTTCGATAAATTTTAATATGAACACCTTGTAAATGTGTGTGTGTGTGTGTGTATAATTAATTAATTAATTAATTTCTTTATTTATCAGTTAACATGAGATTGTTGCTTTATCCCGGATCAGGGGTGTCGCGGGGCAGCGCGACGTCGTCTGGTGACAGCGGAGGCTCTCTGCCGTGCCTCCTGGTGTGAGGTGTTGTGTGTTGGGAAGGTTTTCTGGAAATTATGATTAATGTTCAGGAGTCGCCACCTTGTATTATGATTACTAGAAACCTATGGTCTGCGAGAGTTTGAGTGAGGGACTTGTTATGCAAGGGGAAGATGCATCACCCCCAGTGCACCCTACCTAAGGTAAGCTGCATTGTTGTTTGATTGTTTTTTCTAAGTCGGGTTTCTATTCGTTGGTCTTTTCTAAGGCTCAAGGCAGATTTCTCTTCATGAGAGAGTCTCTACCTTAATGGGTTAAATCCTAACCGCTCTAAAGTCTAAATTTTAGGATCTCATTTATTTACACCTTGTATCTTTAATACCTGAGGGTGTACTTTATCGTGTAATTTTACACTCCACAAATATTAAAGTCTACATCTAGATCCTAAAAACAAGTTGGAGAAAGATTTTTGACATGTTGGCCAAATCCTAATCATAAACTGGTAATGATATCCATTTTCGGATTTAAAACAAAAACATGAAAAATATGCAATTTTTGTTTTTTCTTTTTCTTTTTTTATGAAAAATATGCTTGGAAAAATTTTTAGGATTTGGCCGTATGCAACAAAATATTTTTTTTCTTTTTGAATTTTTTTTTGAAATATTTAAGACAAAACTAGGTATTTTAATATAGGATTTGTATTTTACAATGTAAATATACAACCCGATATTATGCAAAATGGATAAAAAAATATTTGAGAAAATCACAATTTTTTTAACGATTTTTGAATTTTTTTTGGAATTCTTTGTTTTTTTAAATGGGGGCCGGGTCGGATCCAACCCAGCCATTTAGGCGGGGCCAGAATTGGCCCGGCCCAAAGTGGGAAGCTAATTATTTGGTCGCTGCATGCAGAATTCATTTTGCATGCAGCGACTGCAGCAGTGAACAACGGGGACGGTTGATGCAAGGCAGGGATGGAGAACCACCTAAGGTGGTGAGGGCCTGTGGTCATGCTGGTGGAGAGGATGATGTCTTCGTTGGCGGCTGCAACAGTGGAGGCCGGCGTTGGTCACAGCGGGAAGAAAAAACTTTGCAGGGGAGAGAAATTAAGACGTTCACAGTGGCTGCTCCACCACTGGTAAACCGTCTGTTGGTGCAGGAGGAAGGCTTATATGGTGGATCTGATGGTGGAGAAGACGGTGTCTTTGCTGGCGGCTGCAACAGTGGAGGCCAGCGTTGGTCATAGCAGGAAGAAGAAAGATTGCAGGGGAGAGAAAGACGTTAACGGTGGCTGCTCCACCACTGGTAAATCGTCTATTGGTGCAGGAGGAAGGCTTCTATGGTGGAGCTGATGGTGGAGAAGCTGGTGGTGGCTCCGGTTGGTGGCTGGAACGGCAGGGAGAGAGAGGGAAAGAAAAACTGCATAAATGGGCCAGTGGGGGCTGGTTTTTTGTCAACTTTGGACTCGATTTTCTCCTCTCTCAGGCCATCAACGGAGATTCTATTTAGGCAGTGGAAGATGGTAATCTCGTCTTCACCGGGGTAAAATTTCAGCCCTTAATTTGGTTGGGAAGGATCCCAACCGTTGGTTCAAAGTAGCCTCCCTGAGTTGTCAAATCTGTAGGAAAATGTTACCTGAGTTGACCTCTTCACGCCGTCGCCAGCGTCGCCATGTTGTCATTTATCCTGAAACGTTCACATGGGGTTGTAGAGTAACTATAGGGGATCCGTTTCGTGCAAGTTTTGTTCGATTTGATGGAGAAATCAAGCAATAAATGCACCTGTAAATAAGGCTCCAAAGCAGTTTCTTTCGGGTAAAAGAAGAAGACAATGAATAGTGACCAGACGACGCATCGTCTGGTCCTCTTTTTTTTTTTAAATGAAACACGGCGCCGTTTTGGACTGAATTAGGGATTTTAACATTTTTTCAATTTAGTCCTCCATCTTCCAATTTCTTCAATTGAAACCTTAATTACCCCAAAACTTCTGATTTAATGCAATTAAGTCCCTGATGAACTTCAATTGGAATCCCGAAGTTACGCGCCTATTGCAATATGGTCTTTGGTCTCGGATTTTTTTCAATTTAACCCCTAATTGACCATCAAACTTTCAATTTCTTCAATTTCACCCCTGGTTTTTGTCAATTAACCCCCCAAATTTTTGTGCCTTTTGCAGATTGGTCCTTGGCTGTCAATTTCTTCAATTTAACCCCTAATTGACCCTAAAACTTCAATTTTCTTGCAATTTGACCCCCTAATTTTAATCAATTAACTTGGAAAAAATTAAATTTGGTCTCTTAAAATTCCAATCTTCTCAATTAAGCCCAAATTAGGCTCCCAAACTTAATTTTTCACCAATTAAGCCCCAAATAAAATTAACTTGACCCATTTAAAGTATAATTAAGTCCTTACACTTAATTAAATCCTTCAATTGGACCCAAATTAATTCTTAAACATAATTAAAATTTAATTTGGCCCATGATTAAATCAGATTGGCCTATTAAAAATTTAATTATGTCATTGGACTTAATTTTTATGCAAATTCGTCCAATAATCATTTAATTTGACCTTGAATTTGCATTTTTTTTCTCCATTCTTGGGCATAATAGGGTACAATTAGGCCTTGAATTTCCTCTAAAAATTACAGCTTTATTTCCCGACCTGCTTTCTCTACGTTGCCAGCCTTTATTTTATTTTTTTGGTTTTTATTTTGAAAAAAATTAATTTTTAGGGAATAACCCAGAATTGGGTTATGACAGTTGCCCCCCTCTTTACAATGCTTACAATAGAAAATCTTCTAAGAGACTTTAAATAGTAAGCATTGTAAAGAAGAAAAAGAAGAATGAGAGATGACGGACTCATCATATTGAGAAATGATGAATCATTTTGAGGGCTAGAAAGCGCACTCAAAGTAAAGATTTTTCTTTTGAAAATTCTGAGATTTTGAAATGGTCGAATTTTCATGAGTGACCTACGCAGAAAAAATTAAAAAAAGTTTTTTGAGTTGATCTTATTATAATGAGTGACCTACCCGGGTGAAAAACGCAAAGATTTTTCGGAGATTTTTTTTTGAAATGGTGAAAAATACAAAGATTTTTCAAAGTGGTCTTGTTGTAATGGGTGACCTGCCTGGGTGAAAAACATGAAGATTTTTCAAAGAGATGAAAAATACAAAGATTTTTCAAAGTGGTCTTATTGTAATGGGTGACCTATCCGGGTGAAAAACACGATATTTTTCAGCATGGTGAAAAATACATAGATTTTTTGAAGTGGTGAGAAATACGAAGATTTCTCAAAATGGTTTCATTGTAATGGGCAACCATTCCAAATGGAAGATTTTGTAGGTGATGAGAAATGCGAGGATTTTCAAAATGGTTTCATTGTAATGGACAACCAACCCAAATGGAAGATTTTGAAGGTGGTGAGAAATGCAAGGATTTCTCAAAAGATGGTTTAATTGTAATGGGCAACTGGCCCAAATAGAAAATGAAAAGAGTTTTCAAAAAGGTCTGATTGTGATGGGTGACCTACCCAGGTGAAAACAATGAAATGTCTTGAAGGGACAACATGATAGGACTCGAAGGTGCACTATACAAACGATTATAGCTCAAATGAGCGTTTGAAAATAGATAGGACCCAAGGGGAACGAGGGCTGAAAGGCACACTCGATAGGAGGTAGGGTTAGAAAACGCACTACTTGAGAGGTGAGGGCTTAAAAGCGCACTCGAAAGGAGGCAGGGTTAGAAAATGCACTACCTATTAGGTGAGGGCTCGAAGGCGCACTAAAAAAATGTAAGGTTAAGAAATGCACTACCTAAGATGGTCGAGGGCTCTAAGGCGCACTTGAAAGAAAGCAGGGTTAGAAAACACACTACTCAGGGTGGTCGAGGGCTCTAAGGCACACTTGAAAAGAGGCAGGGTTGGAAAACACTCTACCTAAAGTGGTTGAGGGCTCTAAGGCGCACTCAAGAGGAGGTATGGTTAGAGAACGCACTACCTAAAATGGTCAAGGGCTCAAAGGCACACTCGAAAGGAGGTAGGGTTAGAAAATGCACTACCTAAGATGATCGAGGGCTCTAAGGTGCACTCGAAAGAAAGCAGGGTTAGAAAACACGCTACCCAAGAGGTGATGGATCAAAGGCACCCTCAAAAGGAGGTATGGTTAGAAAACACACTGCCCAAGGGATGATGGATCAAAGGCAACCTCAAAAGGAGGTATGGTTAGAAAACACACTACCCAAGGGGTGAGGGCTCAAAGGCGCACTTGAAGAGAGATAGGGTTAGAAAACACACTACCCAAGAGGTGAGGGATCAAAGGCACCCTCAAAAGGAGGTATGGTTAGAAAACACACTACCTAAGGGGTGAGGGCTCAAAGGCGCACTCGAAGAGAAGTAGGGTTAGAAAACACACTACCCAAGAGGTGAGGGCTCGGAGGCGCACTCAAAAAGAGGTAGGGTTAGAAAACACACTATCCAAGAGGTGAGGGATCAAAGGCACCCTCAAAAGGAGGTATGGTTAGAAAACACAATACCCAAGATGGTCGAGGGCTCTAAGGCGCACTCGAAAAGAGGCAGGGTTGGAAGATACACCAGCTGGGATGTTCGATGGCTCGAGGGCGCATTCAAAGAGAAGGAAGATATGGCTAGAAAGCACACTATCTAAATGATGAGGACTCAACAGCCCGCTCAAAAAGAGGTGATGGTGAAACACTGATCTGTCAAGGATGCATCATGATCAATATGCATGTATACTTACCTGAAAAATATAGCCCCCCTTTTCTTTTTGCTCTTGCTTACTCAAGTCATATCTTGTGATCTTGACCACTTGGAGGGTACAATATTAACAGGCTTTATCTCTAGGTTACCAGCTTTGCCTTGCCTTTTTCATGGAATCATGGAGTCAACCCTATTATGTGTTTGTCAAATTACCCCTCAGTTTGATCATGTCTCCAAGTGTTTAATTTGGGTTTTTCTTGGGGATGAGGCTATGTGAAAGAAGATCTGGTTATTTACAAAAAATTGTTTTTATGAAGAATTTTTGGAATTTCAAAGTTATTTTGAAAAATCATTTTGATGTTTGTTCAAAACAAACTTGTTCTGAAAAATTCAAGCGATTCTCATGGATAGGTTTGAATGAGTGTTGAAAATTTTTTTTTTTTTTTGGTGAAGTGAAGTGATGTTTTGATTGGTCAAAATGGTTCAAGATCTAATCTGAGGGTTTTAAAGAACAAGTTCTTAAAGCATTCATTTTGTTTGCATGAATAATGACTTGTTTCACATGGGAAAGCAAAGCCTGCCGATCCAGATTCCTGCCTTTGATCAGAAAGGGCTTGATTGGGCACGTAACGTAGGCTTTGGCTCTTGGTTATGAAGAAAAAGGATGTTTATAAGCTCAAAAGGTGTTTAAGGGACTTCAAGACTAAGGATCACTAGTGCTTGTATCTCAAACTCTTTTTTCATGAATTTCTAGACCTTGAAATTGATTTGCAAAATGGTCCACGGTGCCCCCCAATGTTGGGCTTTTTCTTCTTTTGGTTTTGAGCATCATTATATTAGTGATTTTTGTGGAACGCTCAAATATTTTTGGAACTCTTTCATGCCCCCCAGCTTTGTTTGGGCACTTTTAATCATTGAGGATTTTCTTTCATGCCCCCCAATGTTGTTTGGACACTTTTATCATTAAGGACTTTTTCATGCCCCCAAGTTTGTTTGGTACTTTTAGTCATTTAGGACTTTTTTTGCACTTGCCCCCTAGTGTAGGGAGTGATCCTAGCCAAGATTTCTTTTTTTCTTTTCTTTTTTTTTCAAGAAAAAATTATTAGGCTCAAAAAGGGACAACAAAGGATTTTTAGCATTGTGAAAGGATGATCAAAGGTGGCCTTTCTTCATTTCAAATGCATACAATCAGAATCAACAAACTTTGCTTTCCCACATGCGAATATGTAAAATGATTTCTCATTATTCATGTAGTCAAAACTCGGATTTTGAAGTTAGCTCATGGTGTTCGGGTTATCTTTCAGGTTTTATAGGTGTTAGGATATCATTTGAATTTCCAGAACTTGTTTGTTAGAACAAACACCAATTTGATTTTTATTTTGTATTAAGACTTTGGTTTCGCAAAAATCCTTGTGAAAACATGAGGTCATGCTTGTTTTTTGGGAAAAAAGAGGAAAACACCAAAGAATTCTTGGTGCAATGGTTCACAAAGTGTGCTTAGTGTGTTTTTTGCATGAAACAACAAAAATGAAGGCTTATTATGAACATATGATCTTGCTAACAAGAAAGTCTCATTTGACAGAGAGTCTTGTGGCATTATGAGCCAAATTGCCAACAAGACTAAAACATGTTAAAATATGACAAAATCAAAAGTTTGATAGTTTGACCTTTTGTTACTCTTTAGGTCATAACTGAAGCTACATATAGCATTTTGATGTGATTCTAGTTGGGCTGGAAACTAGACTTCCATACCTTCCCAACGATATATGGCACACCTTCTAATTCATTAAGACGAGAGAGAACCATCCATTTTAAGTTGGGTTTTTGCTGCTGCCAGACAGAATGTGGAAACAACGAACTTATCTTATTTAATTAGTTGGGCTATCAAAATTTATTTATTTTGAGAGGAGCCATTTGATTTGGGTCTTAGACTTGTTTATTTTGGTTATTTTAATTAGTTTGGGCTAGTTTTAGCTTGGGTTGATTATTATTGAAATTGGGCTTATGTGAGACCCATTAGGAAAACTAGGGTTTTGGATTGGAGTATAAATACTCTTTAGAAATAATTTTAGGGCATACTTTTGATGATATTTTCAGAATTGTAGCCGACTTTTGGTTGCTCAATCTTGGTTCTTGATTGAACTTTCAACTCTTCAAAGAATTGACCATTCTTTGTTGTGAATTTATACGTTATGATCGAGTTGGTTTATAGTCTTGTTGTCTTGGAGCAAGTCTTTCATTGTGGTATGCTCATTCAAATCTCAACAAACTTGGATTAGATTGATCTTGTGGTTGCGAATTCCATTAAATTCCGCTAGGGTTCGCATTACATCAATTAACTTAATTTTAACAACAAATACTTTTTTTTCCAATTCAAGTCTAAGAATCCTAATCTATAATTCAACATCAAGGCATCAATTCATTATTGAATTTGAAATGAATTATAAGATCATGTTTAGAACACCTTACCCGGTACGAATTAAAGTTTTGATCTTCAACTAGTTGAAGATTTTCAAATCTCTCCTTTCTTTTCTAATGACAGTCGGCCCTCCTTCTTCTCTTCTTGTTTAATTTTCTTGTTAATGCCTTGCCCACAAGTGTTTATTCCATCTATAAACCCTTAATCTTGGATGGGTTCTTGACATTTTGGTGTTTCTCTCTTGATTTTGCAAGTTTAGATACAAAACTCCCTCTTTTCTTTCCTTTTGGTTGCTGTAATTTTTTGGTGAGGAGAGGAGTATTTATACTCTATAATTTCTCTTATTTGTACTTAGGCCCCATTTTCTTTAAGTGTATTATTTTTACCCCCATATTTTTTTTTCCTTAAAATCAAGTTGTATTCTTTTCAATTCTTATAAATCCACCCCAAAAGTTTATTTTGTTCAATTAAATCCAACCCTTGACATTATCTGGTTATTTATAATGTCTCGAATTATTTCGCCCGAAAATTTATATCCAAAAATTTCCGAATTCTTGTTTTTATTTAACCTTGTGCATGAATTTCTTCACCTTTATTTCTCATGTAGTTAGGTTGCAATTTAAGCAACCTTTATTTTTTTTCCCGGGGTTTATATTAATAAGAAAATTTGAACAAAAAGAGAAGAGGGAGGGTCGACTGTCATTAAAGAAAAAAAAAAGGGAGTTAAAAATCTTCGACTGGTTGAAGATTGAAACCTTGATTCTTACCGGGTAAGGTGTTCTAAACATGATCTTATAAGTCATTTCAAATTCAATTATGAATTAATGCAATGATGTTAAATTATAGATTAGGGTTCTTAGACTTGAATTGAGGAAAAAGTATTGGTTGTTAAAATTAAGTAAATTCATGTGTTGTATGTAATTAGGAGTGCGAAATTATTATGATTTGTCAAAGAAAAGGTATGGGTAATTAAGTAAAGGATGGCCGTCATATAAAGAAAAAAAGAGAAAATCGTGGTTTTTCCTTCAAGAATTTATTATAATAGGTTGTTTGTGGATGTTATGTGTAGATGGAAAAGTTGACGAATCTGGACAATTTCGTCTCCTGACTTTCAGAGAGATTTTGGGTAGGAGAATGAAGGAATTAGGATCAGGTTCCTTCACAGAAATTTTAGTTTTGGATGTTGACAAAGGAAATTGGTCTTGCTAAATTTGGAGCTATAGAACTCCAATTATAGGTCACCAACCGAGATTGGGTCATGATAGACCCTATAAGGCAGTAGGTCTAATTCATTGATGAGCAATTTTGACTACCTTGGGGGTAGAACTAGGTTCTCCTTTCTTTAAGGTACTTGTAGCCTCGTGTCTTAGCTTTCCAATGCGACCAACCTCGTTTGAAACAGAGTCCTAGAACTCTGGATATAGTTAAAAATCTGAGAAGAGGTCGGAATGCAACCTCTGCAGACAGTAACGGTTGGACAGTAACAGTCCAATGTCTAGATAGTAACAGTTCAAGACAGTAATGATTAGACAGTAATGGTCCAAGGTTTAGACAATAACAGTCCAATGTCTAGACAGTAATAGTTCAAGACAGTAACAGTTGGACAATAACGGTTCAATGTCTAGACAATAACAGTTCAATGTCTAGACAGTAACAGTCCAGGGTCTAGACAGTAATGATTGGACTGTAACATTCCAATGTTTAGACAGTAACAGTTCAATGTCTAGACAGTAACAGTCCAAGGTCTAGACAGTAACGGTTGGACAGTAACAGTTGAAGATAGTAACGGTTGGACAGTAACAGTCCAAGATCTAGACAGTAACAGTTGGACAATAACAGTCGTTGAAGACAGTAACAGTTCAAGACAGTAATGGTTAGATAGTAACAGTCCAAGGTCTAGACACTAACGGTTGGACAATAACAGTCCAAGGTCTGGATATTAACTGTTCAAGGTCTAGACAGTAACAGTTTAAATATAAAGAAAGGAATGATAACTATGGTTGGACAAAGAATGACAATAGTAATGAGTATAATGAGAAAAACATAAAATATAAAGAAAGAAATAATTGCAAGAAAGACTTATTAGTTGTTGATATGGTTATTATAAAACATATTCTTGAACAAGAAAAATTTATGAGATAAGCTTGTGATTGCATGAGGGACCACAGGAATGGTGCAGCAGTAGCAGCAGCAGGGGAGCACGAGTAGAGCTTCTACTGAAGGTAGGTGATCCTCACCTAAGCTTTCTAGTTAAATTCAAGAATTTAATATGTTAATAATATGAGATGTGAATTTGCAAAGGTTGGATATTATGTGAAAGGATGGAAGTTGGTATAATGATGTTGTTATTTCGAATAGTATCCCAAGTGTATGTGTGTTCAAGGTGAATGACCCTTTTGTGAATTGCCAAGTGATGGGAGTACCACTGACAAAGAAATTATGAGAAGTGTAATATATGTTTCGGCTAGCATACATTTAATGTATGTTAGGATCCCAGGTAAGGGAATCACTATATATCAACTAGTATAAATTTAGTGTATGTTAAGGTCCCAGGTAAGGGAATCACCGTGTATCGACTAGGATACATTTAGTGTATGTTAAAGTCTCGGGTAAGGGGATCACCATGTTTTTTACTAGCATACATTTAGTGTATGTTAGGATCTTGGGTAAGGAGATCACCATGTATCGACTAGAATACATTTAGTGTATGTTAGGATCCCGAGTAAGGGGATCACCATGGTTTTTACTAGCATATATTTAGTGTATGTTAGGATCCCGGGGTAAGGGAATCACCGTAATGTTTTACTATCATACATTTAGTGTATGTTAGGATCCTAGATAAGAGGATCTCCATACGTTAATGCTAATGGGATGACGATGATACCGATGAAAAGGGTATTAGTAATGTGTGGATGAAACAGTTGCGGTTGATTTTAATGGAATCTTGAATGGAAGTTGGAAATCAGAGATGAAACAGTTTTCAGTAGATGAATGAGAAAGAGTTCTAACAGAAATGAAAAGGGAAAAGGAATAGAATAAGAATACATATCTACCTTTTTAAATTATTGAAAAACTATACTTATCATGATATTCATATTTCAATAATATGTATTTTGTTTCAAGACCATCGCATGCACGGTAGGAGTAAATGTTAGCTTTTATTCACTTTTTGTTATGTAGTCTAGGTTGGATGACCTTACATTTTGTAAATATGAAAACATTTGTATAATTAATGTTTAAACTTGATTAGATGAACTTAACTATATAGTTCATATAACCATGTTCCGTGTATGCATATTATATCTTTTATCCATCTATAATGATATTTGTTATTTAATGTATATCATAAATATTGTGGTTGATATGAATGATAATGTTTGTAGGATTGAGACCCAGGATGATTGGGTCATGATTGAGTTAGGAGATACGGGTTATTAGAAGTTTAAACAGGTTATATGTCAATAACTTGGGACCTTTCGGTATATGAGAGACTCCGTTGAAATTTTGGTAGACTTTGAACACCATGTGTGTATGTGTGTGTGTGTGTATATATATATATATATATATATATAAGAATTAAAAACAAAAATTTAATTACTCTGTTTGACATGAGATTGTGTTTTATCCCAGATATGAGGATGTTACATAAATATATCATAACATCGTATCTACATGTTCACACATCCACATTCGTGTTCCATTGGAGTTTTCGTTACAAGTCCTTATAAAAGTGTCGAATGGCAAATACTCAACATAACACCTAAGACATACTATTAAATAGCATCTTTTAAAATATGTGAACCCTTGAAACAGGTTTTCCTACGCACCTTGATTGTGTGATGTCCCTATTATAAAAACAATATAGATACAAGAATTGTAAATAATATAGCATAATAATAAACAACTAGAGTTACATTATCGTTACTTTTTGTTATTAACTTAGAATGGGTAGATTCCTTCTTTTACTTCTTATATGCATTGTACATCTCTTATTATTTTATTAAATGTACTTTTCTCACTCACATACCCCAACATCTCCATAGGAGTTGTAGGGCCAAAGTTTAACATCGGTTGAGATTAATTACTTCATCTTAACTCGGTCATCCACCTTGGATACTTTTAGCCGTAGCTAATCGCAACATTTAAACTCAGCCATTCATCTTGGATGCCATTAGTCGAAGGTAATCATTAAACACAACTCGGGCATCCATCTCAGAATCAAACACAACTTGGTCATCCATCTCGGATGTCATTAGCCGAAGCTAATCATCAATCACAACTCGGTCATCCATCTCGGATGTCATTAGCCGAAGCTAATCATCAATCACAACTCAATCATCCATCTCAGATGCCATTAGCCAAAACTAATCAGTAACTTAATTAACATTTCATAACTGGTTTAATATTCATCAACAACTCAATCAAAATTTCATAGTCGGTTTAACATTCATCAACAACTCAATCAACATTTCATAATCGGTTTAATATTTGTCAACAACTCAATCAACATTTTATGGTCGGTTTAACATTCATCACAATGCAATAATATATATCATCCTCAAACAAGTTATTTCATAACATTAACGTTATACAAGAAAAAGGTGGAAACCACTTACTTGTTCCTCCTGTGGGATGTCTTTGCCCGGTCGAATGTCCAATCCCAGTCGCATCATCTAACACATCACTGATCACAAATCAACACATTTGCATTCTGAAATCACATGACTCATCACCATACATATTTCAAGAATCCACATATTCACATTCAAGTGTTCCAAGTATTACACAATCACGCAATGCAATCATTTTAATCATTGAACCAATTCAAATATGTAAATCTGCTGCAAAAATTAGTAAGCGAAAACTGGTTTGCTAGTGCCGTAGATTCACCAGAGAATTGATTCGCTGGAACGCAGAATCGTCAGCAAAGCTGGTTCGCTAGTGATGCAGATTCGTCAGCGAACTGATTCGCTGGAACGTAGAATCGTCAATGAAACTGATTCATTGGTGACGCAGATTCGTTAGCGAACTGATTCGCTAGAACTTATAATCCTCAGCGAAACTAGTTCACTAATGACACCACAATTCGACAGTGAAAACTGGTTTACTACTAACACCACAATTCAGCAGCTAAAATGATTCGTTGTTGACACCAAAATTATTGACGAAACCTGAGTCACTACCGACTCAGAAAACATCAGCGCAACCCCTGTCGCTGTCGATTTAGAAATCGACAGCGGCGATGGAATCGTTTCTGGTTTCATTTCTTCCTTTCGGTCAAGCGTAAGGCTTACACTAGGCTTCCTCTACCAATGTTTCTCACCCAAGGTGGACGAACTCACTGAATCAAACAAGCGATAACAATTCTACAACACATAATGATTCTATTTCATTTTTATCACATGGACAGTAACAAAATCTTGTTGCAACCTATTTCCATCTCAAAATTCAAGCAAGGACATCAACATCATTTCAGTTTCAGCACACAATTTGTTCTTAGAATCCAGAAAATCAAACAATTTCAAGCATGGACATCTACATGCATTTCGGTTGCAACATACAATTTGTTCGTAGAATCTAGCATAATCATATAATTTTCAAGCATCAACATCTACATGCATTTCATCACATAATACATTTTATTTAGCCCTTCAGTTATGACCGGCCCTTTACCAAGTTTTGTCCATTCAATCTATTCATTTTTCTTTGTTAAATGTTTTGAAATTAAGTCTCCAGCCCCATTTTTGTCCCTCCTCTTAGTTTGGGTTTCCTTCACAACTGGTATAAAAATTCTGGGCATTCCCTCATGGTTTTTTCTTCATCCTTTCGGTTTCAAAGTCACAAGAACAGGAGAAAGGAGGTACAAGACCCATACCTTATGAATCTAAGTAGATTTGGGGAAAGTTTGATAATATTTCTTTTCTTCTTCTCCTGGTTTTCCCTTCTTCTTCTCTCGGTTTCTCCTCGTTCTGTTGGTTTCTCCCCACCGATTCTATACCTCTTCTCCAACCATGTCTAAAGCTGTTCAACCTCCTCTCAAGCTCTCCTTTTCTCTCTCACCCCTAAGGAAAGCACATGCAACAAGGGTTTGTTCAGCTCTCTTTGGGAAGAAGGAAAAGGGGCATGAGCATGCAACTAGACACATGCAGCTGATTTTGGAAAAAGTCGCCATCTCTCTTTTCTTAAATGAAATAAAGTGTTTGGGTGCTGGACAAAGTTTACCTTTATCCTCTTTTTGAGTTATTTTAGATTAGTTTCTATTCTAATTCTCTCCTAGAACAAACCAATTATTTTTATTGAATTTTACAATGTCACTGCTTATTTAGAAATTTACAATGTCACTGCTTATTCAGAAATCGACAATCAAAATTGTATCGCTATCAAATCAAAAATCAACAGCCAAAAACTATATCGTTACTAATTTAAAAATCAGCAGCAAAAATTGCCGCTATCGATTCAAAAATAAAAAATGACTGTAGAGTCATTTCTAGCTTTAGTTTTTTTTTTTTTTTTTTGAGTGTTTACAATTTGGGCAAAAAGAAATAACAGAAAAAACATGCACTGAAGAATTCTTTGGGCCGAAACAAGCTGAAAAACACTCCTTTTAGATATCTTTCACTTCGTCTGGTTGTGTTGTTTAGTTGCTCGCGCAATGTGGCCGAAACATAATATTGAAATCTCATGGCATCTGAACATTACCTTTTCATGATTGGAACAAAGTCAATTTTGGAAAACATAATCTCAATGATGTGCAATGCCGATGAAGCTACTTCTCATTAAAGCTAATTTAAGTTACAGACTTTACATACAAAATTATGACTTTATACAATTTCCCCACCATACGCAAACAATATTTGTCGCAGCAGAAAAGATAATTGGAATATCGATCCAATTCCTTGGGTTGTGATAAAATTCAGAATTCCCAGCTGCCATGGGAATAGAATGGACAACAATGATTTCTGCAAACAAGCAAATAAAGACGGGCATCAGCAATTTAAGCCAACCAAAAATGTAATATTGGAACTAGTAAAAAACCTACACACTAGGGATCCAATTACGAAACAAATGCTAACCCATCATTAATTCCCAGCCAGGATCTCGTATAAGTGAAGATGCGAACTTTGTGGTTACGAATGAATTGCTATAAAAGAATTCCAAGCTTTTCTTAATTTTCCAACAAAACCTGGTTATATCTCCGCTAACTTTACTCAGGCATCGTTCAATGTTAGTGTATTAAACTGGATCTCACCTGAGACTATCTAAACAGTGGTTATTCCTGTCAAACATCTATTCTCAAAAGAATGCTGTATTATGTGCACAAAGACTGTTGATGTTCCAATGCTTCAGGCAAGCAAAGTCATGCCTGCAAGACCAGGTTGGGGTGTGGGAGGTTTAATCAATGACCTCAAAGATTCCATGACACTAGCAAAGGAAGGTCGTTTCCACGGTTCACTGTAGTAATAAAAATAATGAGGTGAAAATAGCATACAACTGAAAAGGTTGAAATAAGAAGCCAGATCTTTGAACTTACTTGGCCCAGCAAGACTCAATTAATGAAACCACTTGAGGATTTAAATCCCGAGGAATCTCAAGCCTTTTGCCCTTGAAACCAACAGCCGCTACAACCTACAACATAATATCCATATCGATAATATGTATCTTGTAATCAATTTCAAACAATGTATCCTCACCAGTATTCGCAAAAAAAAAAAAAAAAAAAACAAGGTACCAAGGAACCAAACCTGAATCAACCATAAAAAAGAAAATAGAAGATGAAAACAAGCATGAAAAAACATCATCACACTTGCAGACCACCACAATAACCAAAATGATACAGAGCTGCTTGCAAACACTAAAATTAAATGAAATAATTTCAATAACCACACGCATGCAGCCAACCTGGCTCCTAAATAAGCTGGAAAAGCTTTGATAAAAGAACAGGAACAGCTGCTACACCCCTCAAGAAACAGAACTGGTCCCTATTTTAGCTCATTGCTGGAGCCTGGAGTGGACACCTTCAATATAGGTCACGCTCATTTATGATTAACATAGAACTTCAGATAAATCCAAGAAACGTGAAAGGAAAGGCATCTATTTTGCATGGATATTTAGGCATAAAAACTAGCATCAGAAAGCAACTCTCCAACCAAGGACTTATCAGGAAAGCAAACACACAATACATGGTTCCCATAATTAGAGAGGCCTTATCAGGACCTTGGCAGAGGTCGTCTAGTAGTTACAGTCATACTTATTATTACTGTAGATATGTACTTGTAGGATATTGTCTCTCATCTAATAATATTCTGGATATCCACTTCCAAGATTTTTCTTAATAAGTTAAATTGTCAATAATGAATAATCTTACTCCATTCACATTCTATCATTTCCAAACCAACTATGAAACTTCATAACACAAACCTGTGCTGGATTTAAATTGCTCCAAGGTTGCTGCAATGTTGCTAGCTCCCACAGGATTACACCAAAGCTGTATACATCGGACTTTTCATTTGATGATTCATCACATAGAACTTCAGGTGCCATCCACTCAGGCTAATAAATTGGAAGAAGTATTGTTAAGCTCATATTTTGATAAAGAGTGTCCCAAGCCATCTTAAAACGAAGATCCAGTCATGTTGTTAAGTTACTGCACTTACAGTCCCTGCTGCTGACTTTGATGAAAGAAATGTGTTTGCTTTCAAACGTGAAAGCCCAAAATCACAAACCTGAATTGATCAAACAAAGTGAGCAAAAGGTAAGGACATGCATCAAAGTAAAGTACTCGATAAAGAAAATGAAATCTTACAGGGGAGAAAAAAGAAAAGAAACAACTTTTGGAGGCCACAGAACACACTCATACATAAAGCTATTCTGACCAAAGAAAACAAAAGATGCCAAACAAATTTTCCTCCATAAATATGCTCACTTATTAACAGAATCACATATCCCTCCGATCATGGCATAAATTAATAAAATATTAATCCCTAGATTTACTAAAGAAATTCAGTGAGAAATAAATGAGATACTACTACTCTTTTCACCGTGCTAAAATTTGCAACTTCATCATGCAGTATAAGACATCAACAATCTGTTGATTTCAAACTGGTCAACAAAATGATCAAAATTTTGCGAGCATTGCCAATGTGATACATCCTACAAGCAAGACAACTGACTATCCTGAACAGGATGGCCTCCTTCTACAAGACAAACCTGGAAATAGTCAAAGAAAAACTATAGCAAGTAACAATACCAGTACATGGTAACATCTAAACATGTACGGAAAAATATTACATTACATGAGCCACCTAGATCAGCTGTCTAACAATATTTTCTTCAAAGCCTACCAAGGCATTGCATCTTTACAAATTAAACTACGGCAACAGGATTCAATTGCATTTCCATCCTCAATAATCATAAAATGGGAAATTGGTAGTCTTTCTGCTACTTGCAATATCAGCCTTACCTTCACTGTATATTTTTTGTCCACCAAAAGATTAGGAGATTTCAGATCTCTATGGACAATGGGAGGATTATGTTTGTGAAGATAATTCATACCCTTTGCCTGTGAGCAACAATGGCAACTCAATTAGCTATCCAAGGCAGTGGAGGAGATTTGAATGCACATAACAAGTTTAAATATAGAAAAAGAAGACATTACAAAAAAAAAAAAAATTGAAGTTTCAAATCCATACCACATCATAAGCCATACTCAACCGACGCCTTTCATCCAACATGTCTCTTGCACCTGACTTGTGTAAAAGCCTATACAAGCTACCCCTGCAGTGCAAACCAAAATATTTAATTTGGTTAACTTCAGTAGTGATAGAATTAACATTCAAATAAGTGAAGCAAAAGATGGTTTAACTCTGTAGACTCCACATTATACAAGAAATAGGAGGGGTTTCTAAGAAGACATCACGAAACCTTGATAAATATTCTGTCACTATGGATAAGTTTGGGGGCTGAGTAACGGCACCCATAAAAAGAACTATATTTGGATGCCGCAAGCGTTTCATTATTGCAACCTGAACAAAAGATAAGAAACTCGGCAGTTCAAATACAAACCAAGAAACATAAACAAAAATTTTCTCAAGCTTAGTGCACAACACACTCAATTCTAGATAAAACACACCTCCCTCAGAAATTCCTTAAAGCGTTCGGCATGAAAGTCTTGCTCCATGAGAATTTTCACAGCAACATCCTGCAATTAAGACATAAATTTGTGTGTGTGCGTGGGTGTGTATTCAAAATTCTGTACAAATCAGTGGAATATAAAATATTAGTTTAAAAAAGACTTCAAGAAAAATCAATGAAAGGAAAAGGAAAACAACATTTAAATCCCCAGAGTAAAAAAAAAAAAAGACTACATATATAAATGTGACTACTCCTATTTACATGTGCAAGAATGACAGTAATGCAACAAGAAATCAGTAAGGATAGAAGGAAAAATTAGAACAAGATAAAGGACAGGAACTTGGCAAGATAAAAATGCAAAAATATTGCGTGATAAACAATACATCCTAGGTATCTTGCTTGAGAATGGCAATATTATTTGAATATAATACCATACAAGCACTTCACAGAACTGTGTGGTTAGGAGATTGTTACAGTCCTTCAGATACTATGATGAGAAAAAGGCAAGCCAATAATAAACTTCGACTCAAACTTTCTGATATAAAATAATAAACTTTTTGGGTAGCATCCTAAAGTTGACATAGTACAAAATGTCATCCATGAAGCCAAAATAGTGTTTTCTTTTCGAACTTGGATTTGACAGAAAATTAACAGTCTCGTATATAGTAAGTTACCTATTCCAAGAGATTCCATCAAGTCAACAAGCAAATAACCATTCTTCAAAAAAATTCTCCCCCAAATTAATATAAACAGATCCTCACTAATCTATCACAGATAGAGATCAAAATTCACAAACCAGAGAAGAAATTGGAATGCAAAGCATGCCTTCCCCATTTCTATTGTTATGTAACTGTAGAAAAAAATATTAAATACTTACCGAGCCATGCCAATCAGCACGATGGACAGTTCCAAAAGAACCTGAAAATACACCCATTCACATCATAAATACAGTCTCCACAAGAAAATTGGCATAATGGCATGAGAGAAACATTGGTGATATGCTAATACACCAAGGTCATGTTTTCTTTTCCAACTCTATCAAGAAACATACCTGCTCCAATTCTTTCTTTTAATACAAGATCACTCCAAGGAATATCCAAATCCTCCACATCAAGTGAAAGTTCTTTACTTGTTTTGCCAGAAACCAGTTGACTACCTTCAGAAATGGAATCTTTACTAGCATCAACTCTTTGATCAGACAATGATATAAGTGGCCGGATATCTCTACGCACAACTGGTGGGATTTTCTTTAATGGGATTGGATCTCTGACCTCATTCATTGATTGTTTAGCATTCTGGGATGGATTGTACGCTTTATCTAGGCCACTTATATGATTAACTTTCAGTTGCCAAGGTAACTTTGAAATTTCATTGGTGTTACTTGAGAATTGCACAAGGTTATTTCTTTCTGGGCCTGTCCTGTCGATTTGTTTAGAATTCATAACAAATCCAGGACCTGCACCATCATCAACAGTGCCTGCAATGACAGCAGTTAACAGCAACGGAAGCTTCAGAATTTTCTCCTCTACATGGAAAACTAATGGAAGTATCAACTTGTGTGAAAACCCAATTTGCACTTTGCATTTGATAGAAAAATGGAAACATCAAAATCAACTACCAGTTTCACATGGGAATTCAATAACTAGACATGTCTGGTACTAGCAGAGGGAGAAATTTTGGCAAATTTTAGTATAATTGACAGTCAGTTTATCATACATATGGGTAATGGAACCAAAGAAGTCAATACGAATATACGATGAAAGTAATTGGACTGAAGAAATGAAAAAAGACAAGAAGTAATAGCAATAACATGGAAATACAAAATGCACATGAACAAAACCAACATGACCTATATATATTAAGCTTCCATGACAAGCACATGGTTAGAACACTTAAAAAAGGTGCAATTCACTGAATGAATAAATATTAATATGTATCAAACTTAAAATGAAATAATCCTCTAGCTACAAGATTTGTCACATATTAACCATATAAATAATGGGTGAAAATGACCAAATGTCCTTATACTTTCAAATTTTGGTTATACTGGCCTCCCTACATGATTTTAGTTTACAACAATCCTTTTACTAGACAAGTTGGTAGTTATTGATTTCTCAGTATACAAGTCCATTATATTGACAAACTACCGTCAGTTTACCAAATTAAATGGGTCGAGAGCATGCCATGTGTACGGTTTATATGAATATAAATAAATATTAATTATTAATAATATTAAGAAAAACTAAATAATTTAAAAAATAATAATAAAGTTTTTAAAATAATAAAATATTAAATTGAAAAAAATATAAATACATTTTTTAAAAACAAAATGAAAAACTATTTTTTTCTCATGTGGTTATATGAGATTCTAACCTTAATTTTTTAAAATTATCTTTTTTTTTTCATTTTTCAATTGAATAATTTTTTTAATGGTTAAAAAATATAAAAAAATGGTATTTCTTTTTTTATTATTATCCAAATTGTTTTTCATTTAGTATAATAATTTTATGTATTTTAAAATATTTATGAAAAGTTGAAGAATTATATTTTATTTAGTTTTTCTTAATTTTAATAATTAAATGTTTTTGAATTCCAACAAACCGTTGATGTGGTACTATCTAAAACTTTTATTTGAGTCAGCTAACGGTAGTTAGTCAAACTAACTGGCCTGCATAATAGAATTGGATAGAGGGTTAATAAATAACAACCTGTCCCATAGAAGAGTTATTGCATACGGTGCTTTCCACCCTGTAAATAACACTCCACCTCTGCACTGCCATTTAAAGTTGAATGCAATTCTCGAACCAAAATTAGATAAGGCGATAAGCCCTAGGAGGCTAGGAAAACCATTCTTTATATTGGCAAGCGACTTCAAAAGTAGAGATAACAATATAGTAAATTGAATTCAAAAGTAGAGATAACAAGTTTAAAACATAGTGAATCATTGACTGGTTGATAGCCCTTTTGTACTTTTTGCTCCTTCTCTTAGGTGTCAATAAAGTTTTTATTTCCAAAGCAACCAAACATTTCAAGACATCCAAAAGGCAAAGTTTTGCAAACAATTTTGGCCTCCATAGAAAATTCTGAAATTTAGTGCTCAATTTCGTAGAGATAACATAGCAGTAAATCATTGACTTATGGTACGGAACTAGATGCATTGCCTTCTACTATTGGATGTTATCTCTTGGTATAATTTTGAATGAGATAAATACATAAGCCATTATAAAAATGGTAGAAAAAAGTCCAACCCCCTAGTTATTGATCAAACTAGAAATAGTCTCTAGACAAAATTAGGGATATGATAGTGGCTTCCATTAAGTGAATTAGATTTCCATCCCAATTTTGATAAGTCACATGCCCCTTGTGTGTTTCACTTAACCCAATTGGATGGAAACCAAATTTTTCTTAACAAGATACGTGATTAAGTACCCAAATTTATTCGAGCGCTAATTGCACCAAATAATTTGTTCATGGATTATCTCTACTTCGACCATTGAGCACCTTTTACAATTTACCTTTATGAAAATTTTCAATTAACCAGACCATTAACACCATGTTTGGAATCAATTCTATGTTGAAATTGAATTCATTTCTATAAGCCAAATTGAATTCCTCTTTTTTCTAATTGAATTCCCCTATTCATAACAGCACTAACATGGTAGAATTTAGTTCTTTGATAATCTTAAATTAAAAAATATTAAAAAAGAAAAAAAAATTAGAATAACCATATTGTCATTAAGAATATCCCATCAAATAAAAAATAAATACTCAAATAAAACATTGTCTTTCATAGGGGAGGCTTCTAAACAAAGGTAAACTAGTAGTTTCTTATCCACAGCCACAGGTTTGTACAAGAATCAACAATTATCTTCTATTATGGAGCTTTATGCATGCATCTATGTAACTTTCTATTTTTTTGCTTGAAGTTTTCTCCTTGTTTATACATTATCCCTCTATCATCACCTCTCCTCTATGTAACTTTTTCATGAAGAATTATTTTTTTTTCCTATCTTCAACTTTTGATGACAACAATAAAAGAAGAGATTGTTATATATATATATGCAATATATTTGTTTGGGTCAATGAATTGTATTTGATCAGCAACCATTCTTTAGCCAACTGTGAAAGTTTGTGATGTTCCAATGAGAATGTGATTAACTTTTGACAAAGATAAACACTATATACTAGGAAATGTTGAGGGCATTTTGGGAATATGAAGTTTGCAATGGCATTTACCATGGAAATCTGAGTAAATCCCATCCCTTTCGATGGGATTTTGAAATGTACGGAAATCTTCAATTTCGTAATTTGTTGAAATCAATTCTTAATTGACGTGCTGGTTCTAAATATGAGATTTGATAATACCTACAGAATTGATATGTGTTCTTGTGAAATTCTAATGATCAAAATGAGCTATAAATTGTTGAAGATTCTGAAGTAATTAAGGCAGATTTGAAGCTGATTTGTAGGGAGTAAAAACATAAAGTCAGATATCTTTTCCTATAAATCAGAACCTAGCAATAATACCTATTTATGTGTAGTTAATAGTTGTCCTAATATAGATATGTAGATGCTGTATATATTCAAGAATTCATTATGAAATAAAGTGAAAAGTCAGAATTTAACAACTCTCCATATGGTATCAGAGCCTAAACCGAGCCTGTATTTTTTTAGCCTATCTCTCTCTATATCAGAGTCTAAATCTGGGATTCCCCCTCTCATTCCCACCCGTCTTGACAATTCTAGTCACTTGCTCTAGCAAACCTGTCCAGATCTGAAAAAACATGTCTGAAAACACTACAAAAGAAACCCAAATATCAGGGGAATTCCAGAGTTTACAGTCATCCTATAGACTGAATGGAAGAAACTAACTAAAGTGGTCACAGATAGTAAAAACCTTTCTTAAAGGAAAGGGAAAGATTAAAAAATAAAACTCTGGGATGAAAAAAACTCCATGATTATGTCATGGCTATGGAACTCTATTATGCCAGAAGTTTGTGGGCATTATATGTTTCTGGTTACAGCAAAAGACATATGGGATGCAGTGAGATAGACCTACTCTAAAGTGAAGGATGCTACGTTAATCTATGAGATTAAGACGAAGCTTTCAATGACCAAACAAGGTAATATGATGGTTATTGAATATTACAATACTATAAAAAGTTTCTGGTTGGAATTGGATTATTATCAGGATTTTAAGATGCAGTGTAGTGATGATGCTATGATTTTAAAGAATTATGTAGAAAGAGAAAGGATCTTTGAATTTCTTGCAGGACTTAACATTGAATTTGATCAAATGCGAGTCCAAATACTTGAAAAGGAATCTCTGCCCTCACTCAATGAGGTATTTTCAGTAATAAGGGCAGAAGAAGGAAGGAGAATTGTGATGCTTGAGGTCCCAAATACTGAAGGTTCTGCTTTGATGATAACTAATAGCAGAAACCTAAGTGATGCTAGCAGAAACCAAAATGATGCCATGAATGGTGCAGAAGTGGTGAAGACTGAAGGGAGAAAATTCTTTAAGGATGATCAGTTTTATAACTATTGCAAGAAAACAAGTCATACAAAGGAGACCTGCTGGAAACTCCATGGAAAACCACCAAAGATGGGGCGTAATGAGCATTTGGATCATGCTCTCTTGCTCAAAATGGTAAAATTCTAATTTCTCATGTCTTTAGTGCCTCAAACAAGAACCATTCCAACATCTGGGTCATTGACTCAGGTGCAACAGACCATATGACTTATTCTACAGGTGCCTTCACATCATATCAACCCTGTCCTAGCAGTAAGAAAATCACAGTAGCTGATGGATCTCTAACCACAGTTGCAGGCCAAGGAACAATCCCTTTTAATCATGTATTTACTCTTAAAAGAGTATTACATGTTCCTAATCTTACTGCAAATCTGTTGTCTATCCGAAAACTAATTAAAGACATAAATTGTGGTGTAACTTTCTTCCTTGATCACTGCATATTTCAGGACCTAGCTACGGGGAGGACAATTGGGCAAGCTAGAGTCAAGGATGGGCTGTACATGCTTGGAGTGCAAGGCAGCAGTAGTAACTCCCCTTCTCTATCATTCATTTCAATTAATTCTAATAAAACTGATGTTTGGAATCATCATTGTCGTTTAGGACATCTATCATTTAAGACTCTTAGGAACATGTTTCCATCTTTATTTAAAAATCTTGATGTTGAACAATTTCATTGTGAAATCTGTGAATTTGCAAAGCACCATAGAGTGCCTTTTCCTATAAGTGATTCAAGATCTGTGTCTCCATTTACTATAATTCACTCGGATATATGGGGTCCATATAACATTCCTAATATTTCAGGAGCAAAAGGTTTTGTAACATTTATTGATGATTGCACCCGAATGACTTGGGTTTACCTTCTTAAAAGAAAATCTGATGTGAGTCATATCCTTCCAAACTTTACAAATATGATAAGGAATCAATTTGGGGTTAGCATTAAAGGTTTTAGAACTGATAATGCTAGGGACTATTTTAATCAGATTTTATCACCATACTTTGAAAAAGAATGGATTATTCATCAATCATTTTGTGTTAATACTCCCCAACAAAATGGGTTGGCAGAAAGAAAAAATAGACATCTCCTTGAGACTACTCGAGCTCTACTTTTCCAGCATTAAGTTCCAAAAAATTATTAGGGAGAAGCAGTTTTAACCTCTACGTATTTGATAAATCGAATACCTTCAAGAGTTATTGGTTTCAAAAGTCCTTCAAACTATTTGTCAGAATTCTTTCCAAAGAATAATTTTTATTCTAAAATTCCCCAAGGATCTTTGGGTGTGTCACCTATGTTCATATTCATAAACATCAACGAGACAAACTTGATGCTAGAGCTCTTAAGTGTGTTTTCATAGGATATTCTATCACACAAAAAGGTTATAAATGTTATCATCCATCTTCAAAGAGATTTCTTGTGTCAAAGGATGTAAGTTTTAATGAAAATCAGTCTTTCTTCAACAAATCTTCTCTTTAGTGGGAGGAAAACAACATAGAAGATTAGACTAACAATGACTTTGACATTTTTTCATTCCAAATCCCATCTAGGCAGCAATCATCTCTCATCATTTCACCATCATGTAAGTCTTTAAATATTACTCTGCAGGGAGAAACTACTGCTGACAGACCTCTTCAGGTATATAGAAGAAGGATACAGCCTGATTTGACTCTCTTGCAAGCCCAAGAATCAGAACCAGAGCAAGGTAATGAACTTTCTCATTCATCTCTACCTATTCCTGACCTCGATCAGCCAATTGCTATTAGAAAAGAAAGAAGAGAATGCACTAAGAATCCCTTATATCCTATAGCTAATTTTATATCATTTCAAAAGTTCTCATCATCACACAAAGCCTTTCTCTCAAAAATAAACACCATACCTATCCCAAAAACCTTATATGAGGCTCTAAGAAATGAGAATTGGAAAACTGCCATTAGAGAAGAGATGAAAGCACTAGAGAGGAATCAAACATGAGAAATAGTTGAATAACCAAACGAGAAGAAAACAATAGGGTGTAAGTGGGTTTATGCCCTGAAATATAAAGCTGATGACAGCCTAGAAAGGTATAAAGCCAGGCTAGTTGCAAAAGGATTTACACAAACATTTGGGATAGACTATCAAAAGACATTTGCTCCAGTTGCTAAGATGAACACCATTCGAATTCTATTTTCTTTATCTGCTAATCTTGGATGGTGTATGCAGCAATATGATATTAAGAATGCCTTCTTACATAGAGAGTTGGAAGAAGAAGTTTATATGGATCCACCACTAGGATTCAGTCGCTCCCTTCTTCCCAACCAAGTCTGCAGACTAAAGAAGGCACTCTATGGTTTAAAACAATCTCCTAGAGCCTAGTTTGAAAGGTTCACCAAAGCCATGGTTTTTATGGGATATCGGTAAAGCCAAGGAGACCATACTTTGTTCATCAAACACTCCATTACAGGGGGAGTTACTATTCTGATTGTTTATATTGATGACATTATAATAACAGGTGATGACTTTGTGGAAAGAGATAAGTTGAGAAAGAGACTTTTAGCAGAATTTGAAATCAAGGAATTGGGGAAGTTGAAATACTTTCTTGGCATAGAAATGGCACATTCAGAAAAGGGGATTTTTATCTCTCAACAGAAGTATATTCTTGACCTTCTGAAGGAAACAGGAATGGTTGACTGCAGACTATGTGAAACACCTATTGATCTAAAGCACAGACTTGAGAATGATGAGGAAGGAGCTACAACTGACAAGGGTCAATACCAAAGGTTAGTTGGTAAGTTGATCTACTTAGCTCACACTCGTCCAGACATT
>Ga0325401_1000123_pt1 | contig 46510 bp, 50 predicted proteins | sample PopdelMetagenome_FD_205666 | JGI IMG/M metagenome (GOLD analysis project Ga0325401, IMG submission 205666) | Populus deltoides microbial communities from Bellville, Georgia, United States - Xylem-PdKOR-R2 | ecosystem: Host-associated > Plants > Phyllosphere > Stem > Wood/Secondary xylem | place...
AGCACCGGGCGCACGCCGTCGGGCAGGTCGAGCACCCGGGCGAAGAACGCCAGCGCCTCCTCGCGGCCCCGCTCGTCCGCGAGGTCCGCCGCCAGCACCCGGTGGCCCCGGACGTCGACGGTCAGGACCTCCGTCGCGGCGTCGAGGTGGGTGTCGAGCCCGGCGAGCCGCGCCTCGGCGACCAGCACGTAGAACGACCGCTTGGAGATGCCCCGCTGCAGGCCCGGCGCGTACGGGCCGTCGGGACGGGCGAGCGCGAACACCCTGTCGCCCGGGAAGGCGCGTCCCGGCTCCAGCTGCACCGCGTCGAGCGGCTGCGGTGTCAGCCCCTTGACGGGGTAGACGAACAACCCGTCGACGCACGCGCTCACGGCAGCATCATGGCGTCAGCGGATCGTGTAGCCGCCGTCGACCACGAGGTCCGCGCCGTTGACCATGTCGGAGGCACCGCTGGCCAGGAACAGCGCCGCACCGGCGACCTCCCGGGGCAGCGCGAAGCGCCCCACCGGGATCTCGCGCTTCGCGGCCTCGCCCTTCTCCCCCGCCCACGCCCTCCTTCCGAGCTCGGTGAGCACCACCGTGGGCGAGATCGCGTTGGCGGTGACACCGCGGCCGGCCCACTCCGCGGCCAGCACCCGGGTCAGCCCGAGCACCCCGGCCTTGGAGGCGCAGTAGGCGGCGTGCTCCAGCAGCCCGACGGTGGCGGCCTGGCTGGCCAGGTTGATGACCTTGCCGCGGCCCGCGGCGAGCATGTGCTGGCCCACCGCCTGGCTCATGAGGAACGTGCCGGTCAGGTTCACCGCGATGGTGCGGTCCCAGGCCCGGGTGGTCAGCTCCTCGGCCGGGGCCAGGTCGACGATGCCGGCGCAGTTGACCAGCACGTCGACGGCCTCGGCGCGCTCGACGGCCGCGTCGGCGGCCGCCTGCGCCGAGCCCGCGTCGGAGACGTCGCACCCCAGCCCGAAGGCGCCGCCGCCCAGCTCGGCGGCGCGGCTCTCGGCGGCGTCCGCGTCGAGGTCGACGACGACGACGCGCGCGCCCCTCTCGGCGAAGGCCCCGGCGATGGCGCTGCCGATGCCCGAGACCCCACCCGTGACCAGGGCGACCCTCCCGTCGAGGCGGAAGGAGAGGTCGACGTCGGCGTCGGTGAGCTCGCTCATGCGCCCAGCCAACCCCCTCCGGGCCCCGGCGGCGACCGCCGGACCCCGGAGCGGTCCCAGGTGGCGCGCACCACCCGCACCCACGGGGCCGCCGGTGACGACGGCCCGGACGAACCGCCCGGGGGCCACGTCGCGGGCCGTCGCGAGGCCGGGCTGCTCGTCGCTGCGGAACCCGTCGACCACCGGCGCGAGACACCGGACCTGCGGCGTCCGCCTGCTCCCGGGTGCTCGGTGCAGCAGGGCGCTGCACCGGACCCGCACGGGCCCCGTCACCCGATCCCCCGGTAGCGTCTCCCCGACCACTCGCGGAGCGAGCTCGACCAGGCCCGGGCCGGCAGCAGCGGAGCACCCTTGATCCACCTCGACGATCCCGCCGACCCCCGCCTGGCGGACTACACCGGCCTCACCGACGTCGCCCTGCGCCGCGTCCGCGAGCCCGCCGAGGGCCTGTTCATCGCCGAGTCCAGCCAGGTCATCCGCCGTGCCCTCCGAGCCGGCCACCGACCCCGCTCCCTGCTCGTCGCACCCCGCTGGCTGCCCGACCTCACCGACGTCCTGGGCGCCTGCGACGCCGCCGGCGCACCGGTCTACGTCGCCGAGGAACCGGTCCTGGAGGCCATCACCGGCTTCCACGTCCACCGCGGCGCCATCGCCTCCATGCACCGCCCCACTCCCCCACCCCTGCAGGACGTCCTCGACGGCGCACGCACCGTCGCCGTCCTCGAGGACCTCGTCGACCACACCAACGTCGGCGCGTGCTTCAGGTCGGCCGCAGGCCTCGGCGTCGACGCCGTCCTGGTCACCCCCCGCTGCGCCGACCCCCTCTACCGCCGCTCCATCCGCGTCAGCATGGGCACCGTCTTCCAGGTCCCCTGGACCCGCATCCCCGCCTGGCCCCACGGCCTCACCACCCTGCGCGACGCCGGTTTCCACACCGCCGCCCTGGCCCTGTCGGAGGACTCCGTCGCCCTGGAGGACTTCGCCGCCCACCGCCCCGACCGGCTGGCCCTCATCCTCGGCACCGAGGGTGACGGCCTCGCCCCAGCCACCACCACCGCCGCCGACACCGTGGTGCGCATCCCGATGGACGGCGGCGTGGACTCCCTCAACGTGGCCGCCGCCAGCGCCGTCGCCTTCTGGGCCGTCGGCCGCGGGGTCCCCCGGCCCCGCTGAGCACCCGCTCACCCCCGCTGCGCCGACCCCCTCCTCCTCCTCCGCCGCAGCGCCCGGGTCAGCACGGGCACCGCCTTCCAGCTCCCCTGGACCCGCATCGAGCCCTGGCCGGCCGGTGATGACCAGCTCGAGGACGCCGGCTCCCACGTCGCCGCCCTCGCCTTGTCCGACGACCCCGTGCCCCTGCAGGACATCGCCCGCCAGCGCCCCGACAAGCTCGCGCTGCAGCTCGGCACCGGGGGCTCTGGCCTGACCCCCGCCAGCGTCGCCGCCGCCGACACCGTCGTGTGCATCCCCGTGCACGGCGGAGTGCACCCCTCGACGTCGCCGCCGCCACCGCGGTGGCGTTCTGGGCGCTCGGGAGCGACTGCACACCTCCCCCACGTGCCTGAGCCGTTGCACCTGCGAGGTCGGCGGCGATCCGACGACACACGAGCACCTGGACAACAGCACCGGGTGGCAGGGGGTCACTCCGAGGACGACACCGGTCCCGCAGGAGGCCCCGAAGCGGCACATGACCACCGGGCGGGTCATACGGGCACTGCAGGTCAGCGCGTTCCACATCGGGGGGTGCGGAACAGTGCTTCCTCATAGGGGGGTCCTGTACGCGACAGGGGCCGGGGTCAGCCAGGAAGCGTCAAGGCCGTCGAAGGCGCCTAGTACCAATTACCGTCCGGGCAACATGCATCCGCCCCCAGGGGGATCGTCTGATGTCAGTGTCGTAATCAGCGCCTACGTCCTTCTCGCCACAACACGACCATCACCAGCGGGATGGCCGTCAGAAGAGCCAACCCGGTCACGACGTTCCACGGGCCTCGCTCAGCACGAGGCCCACCACCCATCTGGTGCCAACCCCACAGCGCCAGAGCAGCACCGAGTGCGATACCGATGACGCTGTAGAGCAGTGCCTGCAATCCCGTCAGGCGGCGATGCTCTCCCTCGGCCACCATCCCCCCTTCCCGACGAACTTGAGGACAACCACTGGTAGCCCTGGCGCACCCAGGAGGCTCGTGGGACTCCCAGCCGACCATGATCCTGGTGAATCCCTCAAGGCAGCAGCGGCACTGCTACGGCCAAGAACAAGCCGACGAGGCACACGGCGCCTCCCAGCACCCTTACCCCCTTCACCGACATGATCAAGCGGTCACCCCAGCCATCGGTTCCAGCCGGCTTGTACTCCTTCATCTGCCGCGAGTACTCCGTGGCGTTGCCCCGGAAGTCCAGAGCCATCACCAACTCTGACATCGCCATGAGCAGGCCGAACAGAACCATGACGAGCTGGATCCCGTCCTCCCGGTCGAGGACCGCGACGGTGACCATGCCGAGCAGAAAGACTGCGATGGCTGCGAGGTAGAACGCCTTCAATGGTTGGGGCATCTGGCGCAGCATCTTCAGCACGTCATGACTCCCGGGTGCTCGGGCGCATCGGCGGTCGCCAAGAGCGCAGCTCGGGCGATCACTGTGCTCGCCGTCGTGCGCCGGCGCCTGTTGAGCCGCTGCGCGGGGAAGGCGCAGTGCGCCGAGCAACCCACGACGCAGAGCGCCACTCGCCATGAGCCGGCGCTCGCTGGGTTGGTCTGCGCCTTGGCCCGGCATTCCTCGGCGGTGATGCGCCGGGCGTGACCTTGCGCCGTTGAGTGATCGTCGTGCGGGCACTGCGAGGTCTGCATCGACGCAGGACCCTTGACCGCCCACTTCCATTTTGGAAGCATCTGACGTCATGAGCCTGTTCATCACCTGCCCGGTCGCCGACGTCCAGCGCGCCACCGCCTTCTACACCGCCCTCGGCTGGACCCTGGACCCCGCGATGTCCGACCACAACGTCTCCTGCTTCGCCATCACCCCCGGCCAGCACGTCATGCTCGGCAGCCGCGAGATGTACGCCAGCGTCGGCGGCACCGAGGACCTCATCGGTGGACCCGACACCCCCTCCAAGGTCACCGTCTCCTTCGACCTGCCCAGCCGTGAGGCTGTCGATGAGCTCGTGGAGCGCGCCGAGGCAGCCGGCGGGCGCGTCGGGGACACCGATGACTACCCCTTCATGTACCAGCGCCAGTTCGATGACCCCGACGGCTACCACTACTCACCGTTCTGGATGAAGCCGGACACCGACCCCACCGCGTGAGCGACCTCGCCGCCGCCCTCGACGTCCTCGGCCCACGATGGGCGCTGCTCATCGTGGAGCAGCTGCTCGAGGGACCCAAGCGCTACGGCGACCTGCAACGCGCCCTCGGAGCAGGGACCAACATGCTCGCCACGCGCCTGCGCGAGCTGGAGGAGGCCGGCGTCCTGGTCCGCCTGCCCCTTCGGCACAACACCCGGGCCTACGCACTGACCGAGCGCGGCACGGCGCTGCGCGAGGCCGTTGATGCACTGAGGCGCTGGGCCGCGCAGGGCACCTGATGACCCAGGCCCGACTCGTCTCGCTGCCGATCGGGGGTCGGGGCTGGTTGAGCTCGAGCGGGCTGTGGCCGGAGGCTCAGCCGCGAAGGGCGTCCCGGACGACGGGGAAGAGATCACCCCAGCAGTGCACGATCTTGCCGCCGTTGATCCGGTAGACCACCAGCTCCTGGGTCTCCACCTCGCGGCCCGTGGCCGCGATCCCGCAGAAGGCAGCGGTGTGGGTTCCTCGACCCACCAGGCGCGCTGCGATGGTGTCGCCCTGCACGATGCGTCCCTGCAGTTCCCATCGGTACTCCGGGAAGGCGGTGCACACAGCCCTGACTCCGTCGATGTAGGCGGTCAGACCGTCCACGGGCCCCGAGCCGCTCACGTCCTCGGAGACGAACTCCCCGAGCTCTTCGTAGCGGTGCTCGTTGCAGCAGGCCAGGTAGCGCTCGTAGAGGGCGATGACGGCGTCCTCGTCGGCAGAGGTCACTCGTTGATGCTGTCACTCACCGGAGTCGACCGGCGAGGTGTGAGGCGTTGTCGAAGGAGGCCGAGACCGTTGTGGGAGCGTGCCGCTGGTGGATCCGCAGCGGCACGCTCCCGCACGAGGATCCGCAGCGGCACGCTCCCGCACGAGGATCCGCAGCGGCACGCTCCCGGTAGACGATGGTGCAACGGGCGTTGGCCACCTCCCCGCGGTCTTCACCGGCTCGGAGAGCTTCCTGCGAGATCACCTAACACCCCATGTCAGGGGTAGGCGGTCACGACCACCTGCTGCCCGATGTAGGGGTTGTCGGTCCTCGCCTTGGCCGCCGCCAGCGCCTCCGGCTCGGGCAGGTCAGAACGGTCAACGACCACCAGCACCCGGAACGGGTTGTAGTCGTCGCTGCAGCCCCGCCCTTCGTCGGCGTCCTCGGTCACGACGACGGCGCCATCTTCCAGCGCGACACTGGAGACCCAGCCCCGGCAGCTGCCGGACTCCCCGCCCGACCACAGCGCCACCGCCTGCTGGTCGAGGTCGACGTCGTCGAGGTCGCCGTAGCGCCCAGGGTCGCGAGGATCGCCACTGCGCTCGGGCAGGTCAGCGGCGACGTTCTCGTCCCACATGCGTTGGGCGGTGTCGACGTCGTAGGCCACCTCGAGCATGGCGAAGGTGTCCGGAGGGAGCTCGAACCCTTGGCGCCACCCGTCGACCTTCGCCAGTGTCTGCAGGCCTTCGTGTCCCAGTCCCGGTACGACGCCACAGCCAGATGTGATGAGCAGCGCCGTCATCGTCACTGCAGTCGTCCCGACCCATCGCACGCCGATCACGCTAGGCAGACGCCCTGGCCCCGACTGATGTTGCACCTCGTCAGGTGGGGAGCGGCAGGTGGGGTACACCTCAGGCCAGGAGGCGCTCGACGACGTAGACCACGAGCAGGACTGCCGCGGAAACCCCAAGGATGGGGACGAGCCGGCTCCGCCTGACCACTTCCCCGCCGTCAGGACCTGCCGGTGCAGGGTGAACCCTCCATCGCCCCGTGGCATTGCCCCGGGCATGGATACCGACATTGACGTACGCAGGCGCGATCAAGAAGACCAGGTCGAGTGCGGTGGCCCACCCCGGCAATGGCTGGCCGCGCGGTATGACGACGGAGTCGACGATGAGGCGCTCCACGATGGTCAGCAGTGACCACGGCAGGCCCAACGCGCCGAGCGGGAGCAGGACCATACCGGCGCCAATGTTGGCGCCGTCGTCGGGTCCGCTGAGGCTGTTCACGTAGAAGAACAGCGCCGTCAGTGCCACCACGGACACCGCGTGCACGACCAGCAGGGGCCTCGTCGCGGTGCACCATCGAGCGGACGAGCCGGCCTTCATGAGAGCGGGGGCTGACTAAAGGCAGAGCCGTTCCGAGCCACAGGTGGAGTCTGGTCGAGGTGGGAGCCGCCGTCTCCCTTTCAGGCCAGTGGCGGAGAGGCCGCGAGGGTGGAAAGGAGCTCAACGTCATGCAGCGCCCCACCCAGCTGCCGGTGACCGAGCGCTTGTCAGACCTGCGGGGTGCGGCTGGCCGCGGACTGTCCTGTTCGTGGATCCCCTGCGGAACATGATCGCGGGAGACGGCGGTGACGGCCTCGGGAGGCTCAGGCGTGCCGGTCGCGGGTCGTCCTGCGGCACAGCGATCGCGGGCCCAGCACTAGCGTCAGCGCATGAGCGAGGACGCTGGCGCACCACCCACCCAGCCTGAGCCTCTGACCGATGACGCACGACTGCACCGGCGCAGCGTCTTCGACCAAGACGCTGCCCTATACGCCGCCCGCCGCCCCACCTACCCCGAGCCCCTCTTCAAGGCCCTCCAGCGCTACGCCGACCTGAACGACGGGTCCCGCGTCCTGGAAGTCGCCCCCGGCACCGGCCAAGCCACCCGCCCCCTGGGACTACGCGGCTACCACATCACCGCCGTCGAGCTCGGCGCACAGATGGCCTCCCACGCCCGACGCCACGTCGCCGACCTTCCCAACGTCAGCATCGAGACCGCCGCCTTCGAGGACTGGCCCCTGCCGCCAGCACCGTTCGACGCGCTGTTCTGCGCCACCGCCTGGCACTGGCTGGACCCCACCCAGAGGCTCCTCAAGGCCCACCGAGCCCTTCGTCCTGGCGGCACCCTGGCGGTGGTCTGGACCCACTACGTCGCCGGAGGCACCAACGCCTTCTTCGACGACCTCGCGCGCCTATACGCAGATGCCGGCTCCCCGGGTGCCTGGACAGCCCGGAGAGCAGCCGAGCAAGACCTCCCCACCTTCACCGTTGAAGCAGAAGAGTCGTCGCAGTTCACCGACGTGGTGGCCCACCGCTTCCCCGTAACTATCACCTACGACCGTGACGCCTACGTCGAACTGGCGCGGACGTACTCCGAGACGGTCGCCCTACCCGCGCCCGCCCTCAACCGCGTGCTCGCCGAAGTCGGACAGCTCATCGACACCCGGTATGACGGCCAGGTGACAGCGCAGTACGTCTTCGAGCTCGTGCTGGCCCGCGCGGCGGCAAGCCGACAGGAGGACCTCCGAGGTGCCGGCCAGCGACGCTCAGCGGCACGCTGTCGGCAGGCGACCAATCCCTAGACCGAGCACACCCCCACCGGACACGCTGGTCGCATGACCCAACGCATTCGCCCCGGAGATACCGGCGATGCTCACGCCATCGCCGAAGTCCACGTCGCGGGGTGGAAGCAGGGCTACCAGGGGCTGCTCGACCAGGCCTACCTCGACAGCCTGGACGTTGCAGACCGCACACGACGATGGATCGACATCCTCCACGGGCCCGAGAAGGTGCTCGTCCACGAAGACGGCGGCCATGTCAACGCTTTCGCAACCTTCGGGCTGAGCCACGACGTGGACCTCCCCGAGGCAGCCGGGGAGGTCTACGGGCTGTACGTCCACCCCAAAGCGTGGGGGCAGGGCATCGGCGGCGCGTTGCTGACGACGGTCGTTGCCCAGCTGCTGGCTGGAAAGCAAGTGCTTGCCCCAGATGATGCTCCAGGCACCGAGAGCATGCAGTCACCATCGAGCGAGGCAACGCCCTTGGTGCTGTGGACCCTGCAGGGCAACCGCCGCGCCCGCCGCTTCTACGAACGGCAGGGATGGGTCGCGGACGGCACGACACGGCAGGACCAGCGCTCCGGACTGGGGAAAGCTCCAGACGTCACCTTCACCGAGGTCCGCTACCTGCTGTCCCAGTAGGTGGGGGACGGCCAGGTACGCGTTTCCCAACAGTGGCAGTCAGACAGACGCTACTGCCGGGTCAGCGCCGCCCAACGAACACGTCACCAGTCCTGCCCCCCGCCGCTGACGGGCGCAGGCGACGGCTCCACCCAGTCACCCACGCGGGGATGCCCTGGCAGGGCCACCCGACCGGTGCACCACAGCAGCACCCGCCCCGGGGAACCCTCAGGGGCATCGGTCCACAGCCGGTCCACGACGCTCCGCGCAAGCTGTGCGGGCGGCTCGAACACAACATCCAGACCCTGGGCGACGTCCCAGGTGTGCACGAGGAGCTCGTTCACCCCCAGTGCGGCGAACCCGCTCGGATCGGTGAGCCCGAAGTGCCACGCCCGCCCGTCAGGGCTCGCGGATTCCAGCGCGAGGACCAGCAGCGATGCAGAGGTCTCGACGACCTCGAGCAGCTGGGACGGCGAAGCGTCGGCACGGACCACCAGGTCCAGCGGCAGGTAGGCCTCCCGCGGACCGGCGGTGACCTGCCCGGCGTAGGCGAGCAGATCGTGGGCCACGTGGGCGGCGGTCTGCCAGCAGCTCCAGTCCAGACCTCCTGCGGGCACCGTCCAGTCAGCCTCGACCGCCGGGCGCAGGGCAGAGGTCATTGCTGCGACGGCCTGCTCGACGTCACGGGCGCTCGTCGGGTTCATGGTGATGATGTTCTCGCTGATGAGGGTCGTGACCCCATTGCCGCGGACGGCTGGTCCTCTTCTGCTGTGTGCCTCGCGGCTGGACACTGCTCTACTGCAGCGATGACGTCTGCCACCACACCTCGGCACGTCATCGCCACCTCCTACGAGCGGTTCGCCAGCCTCCAGGCACGGGCCTCCTCACCCACCTACGAACGACTCGCCCTTTCGGTCCACGACGACGAGCGTGCCATCACCTTCCTCAGCACCCTGCCGCCCGGAAAGACCCAGCCCAACCTCCTCTTCGGGGTCATGCGCTGGCACGACGTCTCCGTCCAGGACCCCGCCGCAGCCCTGGCGTGGCTGCACCAGAACCACGACACCGTCCGCGCCGAACTGCTGGCCCGAGCGACCCAGACCAACGAGGCCGCGCGCTGCGCCGTCCTACTCCCCGCCCTGGCCCAGCTCGCCGCGCGCACCGACGGCCCGCTGGCTCTCATTGAGGTTGGCGCCAGTGCGGGGCTGTGCCTGCTCTACGACGCCTGGCGCTACCGCTACACCCACCCCAACGGCACCGCGCACGTGCTCGAGGCACCCAGTAGCCCCGTCGAACTGCGCTGCAGCATCGACGGTCCCGTCCCCCTCCCCACAGCCGTACCCGACATCGCCTGGCGGGCCGGCCTGGACCTGGACCCGCTCGACCCCCACGACGAGGACGTCCAGCGGTGGCTGCAGTGCCTGGTCTGGCCTGAGCACACCGACCGCGCCGACCGCCTGCGCGCGGGACTGGCCGTCGCCGCCCAGAACCCGGCCCTGGTGCGGCGCGGTGACATGACCCGTGACCTCGCACCGCTGCTGGACGAGGCCCGCCGCCAGCTGGACGCAGCGGCCGGAGCGGGGCGTGGGGCGGTGATCGTCACCCACAGCGCTGCCTTGGTCTACGCCGACCCGGACCAGCGCCGCGGCATCGTCGAGACCATCGCCGAGCACGGTGCTCACCGCCTGGGCGCCGAGGGGAGCACGGTCCTCCCCGAGGTGCAGCAACAGCTACCAGCGGGTGTAGAGGCTGGCGGGCGGTTCGTCGTCTCCCTCGACGGCGTCCCCTTGGCTCTAGCTGACCCCCACGGGTTGCAGTTGAGCTGGCTGTCGTCCGGTGTCGCCCTCAACGCCGACAGCCCCCGGTAAAGCCGTCCCGTTCGACGATCCGCAGCGGCACGCTCCCGCACAACGATCCGCAGCGGCACGCTCCCGCACAACGATCCGCAGCGGCACGCTCCCGCACGAGGATCCGCAGCGGGACGCTGACCGGGCAGCGATCCGCAGCGGCACGCTCCCGCAGACCGATCGCCAGCGGGACGCTGACCGGACAGCGATCCCTCCCCGGGCGCTTATCACCGACTGGCCCTGCCGATACCGTCCCGAGGCGGGGTTAGGCGCCTAGACCACCTCCGCCAATCTGCGAAGGGTTGGTTTGGGCTCTTATCTCCGCCCGTGCTCGCTCGGTGGCCATCCCAGCGTTGTCCTGCCGCGCGGGCCTATCGTGACCCGTCTGTCCATGCGGCGAGCCGATGACCACGTCGCGGATCAGGCGAGCAGCCCAGCGTGCGGTTTGCGACAGCAAAGACGCGGTTTGATCCATGCCCCACAGTAGGCCGAAGTGACCTGCTCCGATCGCCTAAGAGGTACCACCGGACCACGGCGTCAACTTCGCGACCGTCTTCACCGCGCTGCCGCTACTAGTCCTCGGCCTGGCCTGGTCGATGCTGCAGTTGCTGTCCAGCTACGTCCTAAGGGACTTTCTGTTCGCCCATCTACCTACCCCGGTGGCCTACGTCGGGCTGTACGTACTTGCGAATAGTCCGGCGCTGCTGCACGTTGTTGTCCAGGCGGTGGTCCTCGTCGTGCTGAGCCGTCGCCGCCGTCAGCGCGTCCAGACATATGGGCCAGCTACCATGCCGCTCGGGCTCTCACTACGTCCGCGATGCAAAACGGCGTTTGTTGCAAGTGCGGGTGTGGGCTCCAGTGGCTCTCTCCCTCAGATTGGTCGTCAGGGGACGCTGACCGGAGGACCTCAAGATCCTGTTCGCCACCTCCGGTCAGGCCGACGACATCGGAGCCACCGACGACCTAGTCACGCACCGGGTTCCCTTCTAGAAGATCATCTTTGTCCGCGACACCCCCCGCGGGCCGCTGCCTGAGCCGCGGCGAACAAGCACCGCGACACGTTCGACGTTCGCTAGTTCCCAACACCGCTCGCGCGCCGCGCGCCCGGCTCGGATGCAGCGAGCGCTTCCAGAGCTGTGGAGAGGGGACCGGCTCGGCGGGTAAAAGCACCGACGGCGTCCCCCAATTGTCAGGTAGTCTCAACGACGAGTTTTTTGCTTCGGTCCAACGCAGCAATATAGCGAGCCAGTGCGTCACGGCTGTGTTCGAGGAAGGCGATGCGCGCTGACATCCGCGCGTGCTGCTCGACGAGTAGCTCTCGCAGCTCCGGGTCCGCACCCTCCACTACAATGTCCTTGCCCAGACACGGAAGGATAGGCCCGATGAGCCGTGTCGGTATACCGGAGTCCAGCAGTGCACGGATCTTTTGCACGCGGTCGACCAAGTAGTCGTCATATTCGCGGTATCCGTTGTCCAGGCGTCGGGGCATGATCAGCCCCTGTTCCTCGTAATAGCGCAGCAGTCGGGCAGGCACCTCGGTCCGCTGGGCCAACTCGCCAATCCGCACGACCGTCCTCTCCCGTGGGTTTGTCAGGCCCTCGTCGTCCCGACTTGACCTTCTCACTGGTGTGAAGGTTAGAGCATGACCGGGTGAGTCACCCAGTCCTGCCGCAGGAGATGCGGCACACCCTCGCCGGCTTCGCCACCGGCCTGGCGGTGGTGGCGGCGGTCGTCGACGGGCGGGTCGTCGGGATGGCGGCCAACTCGTTGATGTCGGTGTCGTTGGACCCGCCGCTTATCTCGTTGTCCTTCGCCCGCTCCTCGACGACGTGGCCGGTCCTGCGCCGCGCGCCCCGGTGGGGCATCAGCGTGCTCGGCGAGGGTGACGCCGGGCTGCTGCAGGCGCTGCGCCGACCGGCGCCGGAGCGCTTCGAGGGCGTCGACCTGCGCACCGATGCAGGCGCCGCCCTCCTGCGGGGTGCCCTCGCGACGCTCGTCGTCTCGACGCACAGCACCGTCGAGGCCGGGGACCACACCGTCGTCCTGCTCCACGTCGAGCACCTGACCCGCAACGCCCACCGACGCCCGCTGGTCTTCTTCGACAGCGCCGTCCACACCCTCACTCCCGCACCGGAGCACTGACATGGCAGACAAGAAGCTCAATCTGGGGACGGGGCTGATCGACGGCTCCGGCGGCCTGCACGGCGCCTGCCGAACCCCGCACGTCACCCCCGTCACCGTGGGGTACGCGGACGCGGCCGGGCGTCGTCGCCCCGGCCTGCCCCATCAGCACGGACTCGATCGCCGCTCCTGCGGCGGCGCCGCATGACCGGGACTGGGGCGGCGCCCCGCTCGTCTACTCGTCCTGGCCGTGAGCGGTTGGCCCCGGGCAGCGCCGTGGTGATCGGGCTGCTGATGGGCTCGACGTTCGTGGTCCTGCTCAACGAGATGCTCCTCGGGGTCGCGCTACCGACGCTGGTCGAAGAGCTGCAGGTGACCCCGGCGACAGGGCAGTGGGTGACCACCGGGTACCTGCTCACCCTGGCCGTGCTGATCCCCGCGACCGGCTTCGTGATGCGGCGCTTCTCGCTGCGCACGGTCTTCCTCGGCGCGATGTCGCTGTTCGTGGTCGGCACCGCGATGGCCGCGGTCGCCCCGTCCTTCGCGCCCCTGCTGGCCGGCCGCATCGTCCAGGCTGTCGGCACGGCGGTGTTCATCCCGCTGCTGATGACCACCACGATCCGCCTGGTCCCGGTCTCGCGCCGCGGCCAGATGCTCGCGCTGGCCACGGCGGTGCCCGCCACCGCACCAGCGGTCGGACCGGCCGTCTCCGGCCTGGTGCTCTCACAGCTGGAGTGGCGGTGGCTGTTCGTCCTGATGCTGCCGCTGGGCGTGCTGGCGCTGGTGCTGGGCGCCACGAAGCTGAAGAACATCACCACCCCGGAGCCGGCCCGGCTGGACGTGGCGTCCCTGGCCCTGTCGGCCGTCGGCTTCGGCGGGCTGGTCTACGGGCTGGCCTCGATCGGAGAGTCGGTCTCGGGCGAGGCGCACGTCTCCCCTGTCGTGCCGATCGTGGTGGGCCTGCTCGGGGTGACCGCGTTCGTCCTGCGCCAGCTCGCGCTGGCGCCCCGCGGTGACGCGCTGCTGGACCTGCGGATCTTCCGTACCCGCTCGTACACGCTGTCGCTGCTGGTGATGGTCTTCATCGCCGGGATCGGCGCTGCCACCGTCGTCGTGCTGCCGCTGGTGCTCAGCAGCGTGCTGGGACTGGGCACCCTGGCGATCGGGCTGTTCATGGTTCCCGGCGGAGCAGCCATCGCGCTGATGTCGGCCGTGGGCGGGCGGGTCTACGACCGGGTCGGCCCCCGACCGTTCGCCGTACCGGGCGCGCTCATCTGGGTCACCTCGCTGTGGATCCTGTCCACCGTGGACGCCACCACCAGCGTGTGGGTCGTCCTGGTCGCCTACGTCGTGCTGTCTGGGTCCCAGGCGATGATGTGGGCGCCGATGACCACCACGGCGCTGGTGGTCCTGCGAGCCGAGCTCTACCCCCACGGCAGCGCCGCCTTCACGACTGTCCAACAGCTCGCCGGCGCTGCCGGCACCGCGGTGCTCGTCTCGGCCTACACCATTGGGGCGAGGATCACCGAGGCCGGCGAGCTGAGCGGCCCCCAGGCCATCGACGCCTCCCAGGCCGCCTTCACCACCGCCGGCGTCCTCGGCCTAGGAGCCCTGATCGGGACCCTGCTAGTGGGCAAGCCTCGACCACCCGTCCCCGACGACGACCCCGGCGCCGGGGCCGCGGCCGGTGCCGCCGCGGCCGGCGAGGTGCAGGCCCCGCAGACCGTCGTGCCCTGACCGCGAAGAGCTGATCACCGCCGTTGCGCTGGTGACTGATGTCCGACGAGCAGGCCAGCACAGGTGGGCCCGGCTCGACGGATAGCCGGCAGGGCCGACCCGTCGGCCCGGCCGGAAGGGACACATCCCCCGGCGCCGCGACCGCGGCGCCCCCCACGAAGGAGATCGACATGGGACGCCTGGACAACAAGGTCGCGATCATCACTGGTGCAGCCGGTGGGCAGGGCAAGACCGAGGCCAAGCTCTTCGCTCAGGAAGGCGCGAAGGTCGTTGCCACCGACATCAACGACACCCTCCTGGCGCAGACCGTCGCCGAGCTGAACGCCGAGCTGGGCTCGGAGGCGGTCCTCGGGCTCAAGCACAACATCGCCGTCGAGAGCGAGTGGACCGACGTGGTGGCCAAGGCCACCGAGGCCTTCGGCAAGGTCGACATCCTCATCAACAACGCCGCCATCCCCGGCAAGACCCATGAGGACGTCTGGGACATCGACGCCGAGGAGACCGCTCGGATCCTCAGCGTCAACATCACCGGCACCTTGCTCGGCATCAAGGCAGTCATGCCGGGGATGAAGAGCAACGGCACGGGCTCGATCGTCAACATCTCCTCCGCCGCCGGCCTGGTCGGCGGGATCAGCGGCGGCTCGGTCGCCTACTCCGCCACCAAGGGCGCGCTGCGCGCGATTACCAAGGAGATCGCCCTGGACGTCGCCAGGGCCGGTATCCGGGTGAACACCCTGTACCCGGGCCTGATCAACACCCCGATCGTGCAGAACTTCTCCAAGGAGGTCACCGAAGCGGTCCTGTCGAGGATCCCGGTCGGCTTCGCCGCTGAGCCGATCGACATCGCCTACGGCGTGCTCTACCTCGCCAGCGACGAGTCCCGCTTCGTCACCGGTACCGACGTCGTCGTCGACGGCGGCTTCACCGCCGCCTGAGGGAGACCACCATGATCCGCCACATCGTCTTGTTCAAGGTCCACGAGGGAACCCCGGCAGCGCGCATCCAGGACGCGGTCGACCGGCTCCAAGGACTGGTCGGTGTCATCCCGGGCCTGCGTTCCCTCCAAGCCGGCACCGACATCGGGCTCAAGGGCAACCTCGACTTCGGCCTGGTCGCCGAGCTCGACGACCGCGCCGCCCTGGAGGCGTTCTCCGGCGACGCCCACCACATAGAGGTGGCCATGGACATCCTCACGTTCCGCCGGGCCGAGGACATTCACATCCTCGACATCGAGGTGTGAGGCCGCACGGAGGGCCGCCCCGCACCGCAGCGGTCGGCCCTCCGCGCGTCACGTCCAGGTGGTCGGACCGCCCCCTGCCGACCGCCGTCTGCCGACCGCCGTCTGGCGGGCAAATACCGCCTGCTGGCGCTTGATCGCCTTCAGCGCGACGCCTAGCGTGTGGTCGCGGTCATCGGCGACCGCCCAGCCTGGGAGGTCTCGTGGCACCGACGTCCGTACCCACTGCGCCAGACACCACCGGCACCCCCGGTACCGCTGCTCCGCCCCCTCCGTTCGACCCGGAGTGCGGCGCCGCCCTGGCCGCCGTTGGGGAGCTTGTGTCCCCGTCGATGCTGCCGGAGCAGATCCCGGCCGTGCGTGCGGCCACGGCCACCTTCGGCGTGGAGATGCCAGACTTCCTCGAGACGGACTTCGACGTGCAGACGCGGTCGGCGCCCGGCCCCGCGGGCGCGCCGGAGATCTCCCTGCTCATCGCCCTGCCGCGGGCGGCGACTACCACCGCCCCGGTCATCTACTGGATCCACAGCGGCGGCATGGTCATGGGCGATAACCGCACCGGCCTAGCCGAGGTGCTGGGCTACGCCCGCGACCTGCACGCGGCGGTCGTGTCCGTGGAGTACCGCCTGGCGCCCGAGCACCCGCACCCGGCTCCGGTCGAGGATTGCTACGAGGGGCTGCGATGGACGGTCGAGCACGCCGGAGAGCTGGGTGTCTCCCCAGACCGGGTGCTGGTGGCCGGGGTCAGCGCTGGCGGCGGCCTCGCGGCCGCAGTGGCCCTGCTCGCCCGAGACCGCGGCGGCCCGGCCCTGGCCGGGCAGATGCTGCTGTGCCCGATGCTCGACGACCGCAACGACACGGTCTCGTCGCAGCAGATGGCCGGACTGGGCGTATGGGACCGCACGTCCAACGACACCGGATGGCGGGCCCTGCTCGGGGACGCCCGCGGCGGGCCGGACGTTTCCCCTTACGCCGCCCCGGCGAGGGCGAGCGACCTGTCCGGGCTGCCGCCGGCCTTCGTCGACGTCGGGTCGGCGGAGACCTTCCGCGACGAGGACGTCGCCTACGCCACCGCGATCTGGCAGGCCGGCGGGGTCGCCGAGCTGCACGTGTGGCCCGGCGGCTTCCACGGCTATCCCCTGCTGGCGCCGCACGCCCAGGTGTCCCGGGCCACCGTCGCCGCCCGACGCGACTGGCTGCGTCGTCTCCTGGCGCCATGAGGCGCCGGGGTCGAGGAGCGCCAGCGCGCCCTGGTCCGAGGGCGCCCGACGGGCGACGATGAGCCCGTGGACGTCCTGGCTCTGCGGCTGAACGCCCTCGACCCCGAGGCCGCCGCCGCCCTACGGGTGGTCACGCACTTCGACGCCCTGCTGGAGTCCCGCGCCGGGCTCCAGTCGATCGTCAGCGCCGCCGCGGCCCTCGCCGGCTGCCCTGCCCGACTGGCCGACCCCCCGCGTCGCCTCGTCGTGCGCGTCCTGGCCGACGGCGCTGCTGCCGGCCGCGATGACGAACCGGACCCGGCGTGGCTGTCGGCCCCGGTGACGACAGACGCCACGTTGTGGTTGGAACGCACTGACGTGCCCGGCCCCATGGAGGCCATGGTCCTCGAGCGCGCCGCGGCCGCCGCTCGCGCCGTCCTGGGCCGCACCCGCGCCCGCCACCCCACGACCGACCCCGCGTCGATTGAGCTGGTGCTGGATGCAACCGCCTCCCGCGACGACCGCCTTACCGCCGCGTCCCGCCTAGGCTTACCTGCTGCCGTCCACGCCGTCGCCCTCGCCGACGGCACAGCGCGGCTGATGCCCGCAGGCGCGCCGGACCCCGTGGGTGCACGAGCGGGCCTCGGGCCCGCGGTAGCCCCCGTCGACCTGCCGGGCTCCTATGCCGCGGCCCGTCTGGCGCTGCGCCTGACCGCCGAGGGCACCGCCGATGACCCCGGGCCCCGGGTCGTGCACGCCGACTGCCTGGGCGCCCTGGCGCTGCTGGTCCGGGCAGCCGATACCGTCGCCGAGCCGATCCCCGACGTTGGTGCTCTCGACCGGGCCGCGGTGTCCGCGCCGTGGGCGTTGGCCACGCTTGAGGCCTTCGCCGGCGCCAGCAGCGTGCGCGACGCCTCCCGGGCGCTGGGGGTCCACCACTCCACCGTCCAGGACCGGCTCGGCCACGCCGAGGCCCACCTCGGCTGGAGCATCCGCGACCAGGCCGGGCGGCTGCGCCTACAACTAGCCCTCGTCCTGCGCCGGAGCCTGCGGCGCGCGGAATGACCCTCCACGCCTCGGACGACATCCCGGCGCCGCCCGGACCAGCCCTCGACGCATAGGACCGGACCGGTCGTCGCGAGACCGCGCAGGTACAGCGACGAGTGATGCACCCGTCCCGGTCGCATCGTCGCTCACCAAGGCGTCGACGGGGCGCACGGTCGGCGCCCCTACAGAGCAGGGACCTTGTGACGCGGTGCGGTCAGACCCGCGGGTCCAGGCCGTACTGCGGGGGCGCACCGAGGTGATCACGCAGCGTCATGCCCTCATAGTCCAGGTGGTACAAGCCGCGCTCCTGCAAGAGGGGTACGACCTCATCAACGAAGGTGTCGATACCGTCCTCGTACACATCGACAGAGACCCAGAAACCGTCGCAGGCGCCGGCTTCAAACCACTCCTGCATGTGGTCGGCAGTCACCGAGGCCGGGCCGACCGGGGTGGGGTGGTAGTCGATCACCCCGTGGGCGAGGACGTCGCGGATCGTCCATCCCTCGCGGGCGATATCCAGTGCGTGGGGCGCGCGGGGGTCGGCGGGACTGGGGCGGGCCGAGGCAAGCTGGGCTGCGGTGAGCGGCTGGTCGATCTGATCGACGTCAAGCTGCAGGCCTAGCATCGCCCCGAGGTAGCCGACCCGCTGGGGGAAGGAGTGCTCGCCCAACGCGAGCCTGCGGTCGAGCGCCTCGCGGTGGGTGGAGGCAATCGCGGGCATCACACCGGCGAAGAACTTGACCTCGTCGGGGTCGCGTCCAGCACTACGGGCGGCTTCGCGCACGGCCTCCCGTTGGGCGCGGGCGTCATTGATGGTGAAGGTCGCACCCACGACTCCGCTGGCGTACCGGCCAGCGATCTGCAGGCCGTTGGCGCCCCCGCCGGCGGAGAAGATGACGGGCTGGCCTTGCTCCGAGGGAGGGATGGGCAGCGGTCCGCGAGAGGCGACGTACTCACCCTGCAGGTTGACCGGGCGGACCTTGGCGGCGTCAGCGAAGCGCCCTCGGCGGGTGTCCTTGACCCAGGCGTCAGCCTCCCAGCTGCCCCATAGGGCCTGAACGATCTGGATCGTCTCGTGCGCGCGCTGGTAGCGCTGGGGCCGGGGGGCGATGGTGGCCCCGAAGTTGGCCGCCGACGCCGGCTCGCTGGTCGTCACCGCGTTCCAACCTGCCCGGCCGTGGCTCATTACGTCGAGGGTCTTGAACTGGCGAGCCAGGTTGTAGGGCTCATTAAAGGTGGTCGAGCCGGTGATCACGAACCCGATCCGCTCGGTCTCACGGGCGACCGCCGCCAGTGTCAGCATCGGCTCAAGGGTCAGCATCGGTGATTCGTGATCGAGGTCGTTCGGCGGGGTGAGGTGGTCAGGTACGAAGAGGAAGGCAATCTTTCCCCGCTCGGCGGCCTTGGCGTAGCGGACCTGGGCGTCGATGTCGACGTAGTTGGACGGGTCCACCCCCGGGGTTCGCCAGGCAGCAGGCTGGGAGCCGTACCCGTTGCCGAACTGCATCGCTAGGATCATCTGTCGCTCGCTCAAGTGCCCTCCTCGGTCGGTGGTACGTCCCGGTCGATCCGGGGTCGGTGTGTCACGTGGTGCGCACGGCGCGGTCGCTGGTCCAGCGGCCGCGTCGGGGTCAGCGCTGCAGGAGGCGGATCAGGCGGATGAAGTCGTCGGCGCTGAGGCCGTCAGAACCGTCACCGCCGAGCTGGTCGGTGACGTGGATCGCGAGGTCTCGGCGCTCTGGTCCGCGTCCGGGGCGGGCCGCGGCCAGGGCCGCCTCTAGCTCCTGGCTGGTCAAGTCGGTGCAGTACGCCGGCGTACCGGGCTGCAGCCGCCAGGACTGGGTGAGTGGTCCGGCGTCATACCCGTCGAACCCGGTGTCCTCAACCAGGCTCACCGCCAGCGCACGGTGCTCGGCAATATCGCCTGCGACCGGGATGGCGATGCGGCCGGTGGTGCCGGCGGGCAGGTTCTTGGTCGCGAAGGAGGGGGCTCCGATGGCATTCCACGCCTTCGTGACCAGACGCCCCCCGAGCTGCTCGCAGACCCATGTGCTCTCGACCTGGCCGTCGTCGATCGCCGCGATGTGCCCGTCGCGGGACGGGTAGTAGTTCGAGGTGTCCAGCACGACCGCGCCGTCGGGCATCAGGTCCAGCAGGGGACGTAGCGCAGGGAGGCGGTGGAAGGGAACCGAGAGCACGAGCACGTCGACGTTGGTGACGGCGTCACGAGCGTCCACGCCCTGCGCGCCGGTGCTCAGGACGTCGTCAGGGATTGTCTGAGGAGCGCGAGAGTTGGCCACGACGACGTCGTGGTGGGCAAAGGCCAGCCGCCGCGCCAGTGTGGCGCCGATGGCGCCGGTTCCCAAGATGCCGATTCTCACAGCTGTTTCCTTTGTCGTTGTGTTCAGGACGGAGTGGATGCCGTGTGCACCGTGCAAGGGGCTGTTGCGGGGGTCCGGCCCACGACCGTCAGCAGTACAGGAGTCGGTTCATCGCGACGATGAAGTCACCGTCGACTCCGGTGGTTGGCTCAAGCCGCTTCTCCTGGATCGCGGCCACCGCGATGTCGCGGCGTCGCGGCGATCGGGCTGCGTCTGCGGCAGCCAGTGCATCGGGCATCTGTTCCAGGGTCAGGTCGGTGCAGTAGACCGGTGTTCCCGGCTGCTGGCGCCAGGAGTTGGCCAGGAACCCGGCGTCGTAGCCGTCGAAGCCGGTCTCTTCGACCAGGCGCACGCCCAGTGCTCGGGCCTGGGGCGTGTCGCCGGCAACAGGGATGGCGATGCGACCAAGGGTTGAAGGAGCGGCGTTCTTCTTGGCGAAGGACTCCGCGGTGATGGCGTTCCACGCCTTTACAACACGGCGGCCCAGATGGCTGGAGACCCAGTCGCTCTCGACCTGGCCGTTGTCGATCGCCTCGATGCGCCCGTCACGGGCGGGGTAGTAGTTCGAGGTGTCTATGAGCACCGCGTCTGGGCGCAGGGCCCCTACCAGGGAGGCGATGTCGGGGGTGCGGTGCAGGGGTACTGAGGTGATGAGAACGTCGAGGGCGTCGGTGACGAGTTCGCGGGCAGGCACGGCGCGGCCTCCACCGGCTAGGACGTCGGCCGGGATGGTCTCTGGGCCACGGGAGTTCGCGACCTTGACGTCATGACCGGCTGCACTCAAGCGCCGGGTCAGCGTGGCGCCGATGGCGCCGACGCCCAGAATGCCGATCTTCACGGTCGTCTCCTCGTTCTTGGTCATCGGTGGTGGCGGCGCTCACCCGGGCGTTGGCACGTCTGGTGCCGCGGGCCAGGAGCAGCAGGTGGAGGTACTCTCCAGATCTCCCTGACTATATGGAGACTCTCTCCGAAAGACAACATGAGAGGTGGCGGTCATGGCAGGCACGACTGGGCGGGCACTGCGCGCGGACGCCCAGCGCAACCGCGACCACATCCTCGATGTCGCCGAGGCCTACCTCTTAGAGCACGGAATCACTGGGACCTTGGATGGAATAGCCAAGAGCGCAGGTGTGGGACCAGGCACGCTCTATCGGCACTTTCCCAACCGTGAGTCGCTCTTGGCGGCCCTGCTCGATGCTCGCCAAGGCGCGCTGGACCGCAGGCTGGACACGATCCGGGCGCAGTCCGCCAATGCGGGGAGCGCGCTGCAGGAGTGGTTGGTGGCAGTGGTGGAGTGGGCGGGGGCTTTCGAGGGTCTGCCTGAGCCGCTGCGAGCGGCGATGTCCGTCCAGACCTCGCCCCTGGCGCTGACGTGCCAGGGTTACGTCAAGATCACCGACATGTTCCTGGCCGAAGCGCAGCGCGAAGGCAGTGCCCGTGAGGACGTCCGCGGGCGCGACCTCTTCCTCGCCGCCCTAGCCACCAGCTGGATGGGTGGGGCGGCGTTGGCTGAGCCCGACTCCACAAAGACAATTATCGAACTGATCCGTAAGGGATGGGCGAGCACCCCCCAGAGGTAGCGTGAAGCGCCCACCGGGGTTTCGGTGTACTTGCTGTCGCACTGGGACTGCTCATGGTCGCGGCGCGGCGGGTGACCAACTCAGGAGCCGCAGCGGCACCCTCCCGGTAGACGATCGGGGGATCCTGTAACAGGACACTCCTGTGGGTCGACGGGGTGACGCACACCGGCCAGCGCTCACACCGAGACCCACCGTCGACCCCGCCGCACCACCACGGCGCGCAGCCGTCCCAGCACCAGACGCTGCCCCGGTGACCACCCAGCGCACGCACTCTCATCCACGAGCACGTCCCCCCGATGAGCCGCAGCGCGCACCTTGGCCACGAACCCCGTCAACGCCGCCCCCCGCGGGTCACCAGGCGCCACCACGACCAGCGCCGCCGGCGCCGGCTGCGCAGAGGATGCCGCCGATGCGCAGCGGCTCACCTGCCCGCGCCGAAAGCCTGCTCGTACAGCGCGCCCAACTCCGGGCCCGCCTGCCCCGTCGCACCGCACCCAGCGACCTGGCCGCCAGAGGCGGCCACCAGGTAGTCACCGCCCTGCACCAGAGACACCGTGCCGTCGAGCAAGCTACCCGCGCCCGGGGTGGAGACCTCCACGCGCCCTTCGACATCCCCGCGGTAGACCCGCTCGACCTCCAGCACCACCACCTCTCCGTCCGTGACTGGGCGGACCTCGACCACGCGTCCCTCGAAGGCTGTATCGAACGATGAGAGCGCGGCTGCCTCCAGCTGCGCGCACATGGTGGCCGGACCACCTGCGACGGGGCCGGCCGCCTGTAGAGCAGTCACTTCCGCCGTGCCCGTCGACCCCGGCACCCCGGGCAGGCCCGTGGTGAGGGCGATGACGGCTGCTGCGGCGGCGGCCAGACCCAGCCCGGTGGCCCTCCAGCGGCGGCGCTGGCGACGGCGGCGGGTCTCTGCCAGGTCACCCACCTGGACATTCGGCGCCTCGACGCTGGTGGCGGCGGTCGTGGCAGCGGCGTCATCCACGCCGCCCCCTCCGCTGACGTCGTCGGTGGGGTCCCTCGTCCCGGCGCCGGCGCGGGGGGTGCGGGTGATGGACCCCAGCAAGTCGCCCACGGTGTCCTCGGGCAGGGGCCTCAGGCCCGCGGCGGGGTCGGCGCCGCGCAGCCGGGCGAGCAGGCGCTCGTCGTGCCGATCATCGTGCTGGTCCAGGTCGTCGTCGTGGTCGTCGTGCCGGTCATCGCCGGGGATCTGGCTCATGGCTGCCTCCACTCCTGCTCGCGTCGCTGGTCGGGTTCTCGGTCGGGTCGCTGGCGGAGTGCTCGATCAGGAGCCCCTCCCCCGGGTGACGGCCGGCCGGGTGGTCCGCCTCGCGGTGGCGGCAGGTCCGCCGGTGGTGAGGGCGGTGTCGGGGCCACCGTCAGAAATGCCGCGAGCTGCTTCTTGGCCCGGTGCAACCGGATGCTGACGGCGTTCGCGCTGGAACCCACCACACGGGCGATCTGCGCCGGGCTCAGCTGCTCCCACGCCCACAGGCGCACCACCTCCGCTGAGGCCTCCGGCAGCGCAGCGATGGCGCGCCGCACGTCCTCGTCCTCCACCCCCCAGCTGCCCGCCCCGTCCTCGTGCTCATCGCGCTGGTCGTCGTGGGCGGGCACGGCCTCGGTCGGGGGGTCGATGACCGCGATGCGCTCAGCCAGGCGCTGCTGGCGCACCGCGGAGCGCTGGGCGTTGTACAGGCAGTTGCGCGCCACCGTGTAGGCGTAGGGCAGCGGCGCCTCCAGCGGCACGTCCTCCAAGCGTCGCCACAGCACCAGCAGTGCCTCGGACAGGACGTCGGCGGCGGTGGCCGGGTCGGTGCGCCGGGCCAGGTAACGGCGCAAGGGCTCGATGACCTCCCGGGCCAGCGCCTCGAAAACCGACGTGGCCTCCGAGGCGCTGAAGGGCACACGCTCGCTCACTCGCACACCCACCCACGGCGCAGGGCGGTGCGGGGTGGGTTCGGCGGTACGGCGATCACACCGGTACCTGTCCGGGACCAGCGCCGCTCTTTCACCCGTTCCCCTACCTGCCCGTGCACGTGCGTCCACGGAGATCGGTGTGGGTGAGGCGGAGAAGCCGGCGCGGTGCTCAGAAGGCCGCGTCGTAGACCGCCTGCAGCTCAGGGGTGGCCAGCCCGCTGGCCCCGCAGGTCGACACCGCGTCACCGTCAGCAGCGATCAGGTAGGTCTGCCCAACCTCGAGAACACCGATCGACATCTCCGAGGGCAGGTCACCGGACTGCTGAGGCAGCGTGACCCGTTCACCGACGTCGCCGGCGTAGGTGTCGGTGACGTCCAGGAGGACCCGGTCGCCCTCGGTGGAGACGACTTCGCCGCGGAAGGCCCGCTGCACGCCCGACAGGTAGTCGGCGGTGAGCTCCGCGCAGGAGGCGGCAGGGCCACCCCTGCCGGCGGCGGGCAGCTGCAGGGCGGTGGCCGAAGGCTCGGCCTGCGCGGCGGTGCACCCGGTCAGTGCCAGCACCGCGGCGCCGGTGGCGGTCAGGACAGCGGCTGAGCACAGGGCGCCGGTGCGGCGGGTCTTGTGGGCGTGGCGTGCGGCATCGGACATGCAGGCTCCTGAAGGGGGACCAGTTGAGGGGCGGGTCGCCCTCTACGCCTTCATGTCCAGGTCACTAGATGTCTTTCGCTGCCCCTGGAGCAAATGCCTCGCGGGTGGCTCGTCTGCAGCTGCTGCAGCACTGGGTAGCCCGCCACGTGGCCTTGGTCTCTCGTCAGTCCCAGTTGGCCATCCCTTTCGGAACATGATCACGACCAGCGTCGGCGATAGCCGGAACGGGTTCAGGCGTGTCGGTGAGCGGTCCATCAGCGGAACGCTCCCGCATGACGGCGGGTCGTTGCATCGGGCGAGAGGTCAGATCAGGCTCAGCCTCCGACGGGGAGGCGACGATGGATCACCGCAGTGGAGTGATGGCTGCGCTGTTCACCAGTTCCTGGGCTCGCTGGGCTCGCTGTGCAGCGGACTGCTCACGCCGGCCGATGGAGTGGCGCCAGCTGCTGCGGGCAGGCAGAAGCCGCCGATCGCTGGCGTACCTGACAGCAGTGCTCAAGGGGAGGGCCTCATCCCCTGAGCGATGCGCTCACATCCCTGGCGCAGTTGATGCGTCACAGGCATCCCGCGCGCGTCTTTAGCAATGGCACGCAACGCTGCGGTCTGGACACCGGGCACCCTCACCCCGCCTAGACCATCCGCCGCGGCACAGGCGGATGCGCTGGCACCTCAACCGCGGCGGAAGGGTCCTTCCAGGTCACGCGGTGCCTTATCTGCTTTGCGTGCGGCTGGAGGTGCCTGTGGTTCAAGGCGTGGTGGGGGTGGTGGGTGGGCCGGTGACCTGCCGGCCTCAGGGCGGGCGACTTGGGTCAGAGCTGCAGCCACCTCGACGGGAAGTCCCGGCAGCGGCACTCGGGTGGAGTCACCCAGGACAGCGACGCAGTGATCATCGAAGCGGCCCGGGGGCTGGACCAGCTCGATGTGGGACCACGCCACCCTGCGGGAGTGCAGCAGCCCGGATCGCACTGTCAGGCCCGCGGCGGTGATGCGGGTCATCGGTGGCCGACGGGCCGCGGCGATGCCCATGAGGCTCACCACCAGCAGGGGCCCCAGGGTTGCCAGCAATACGGACAGTCCGTCCTGTCTAATGCGCATCACTAGGCGCACGACGGCCACGACGACGACGACCAACAGGATCAGCACCCAGACGATCTCCGCCTTGGGGGTCGTTGCGCGTTGAGACGTGTAGGTGCCAAACCAGGGGGCGTAGCGCTGAGCGTTCGTATCCGCCGCGGGCCTGGTGGCCTGTGGGGTGGCGTCGTCGGAGCTGTCCACGTTTGGAGTGTTGCCCCAGGTTGAGGCTTCGTCCATCGCTGGAACCCTCCTGTCGCGTGAGCCACGGGTTGTCTGGAGTCCTCCACGGTTCCCGCAGACCGGTCGTCTACCGGGAGCGTGCCGCTGCGGATCGGGCTCCGGCCAGAGCCCGCTCCCGGTTCGATACTCGTTGGCTCGCCGCGTCGCGACCCTCAAGGCATCAGAGTCTGCTTCGATCATGCCCATGACGACGGTGGCCGAGGAGCGGGTGACCGCTGGAACGCAGTCGCGGCGGTGGAGGATCGTCACGGTCGTCGGTCTCCAAGTCCTGCTCGGGCTGCCAGCCATGGTGCCGCTGGTCGCCGCGCTCCTCTGTCTGCAGAACTGGCCGCTCGCTTCACTGGGCATCACGGAGCGAGCAACTGATGAGTGGGATGGAGTCCTACTTCTGGCCGTTCCGCTCGTGACCTGCTCCTCGCTTGTATGGCTGACGATCGCCTTCGTGCTGCGCCGCTACGTCTGGCCCATCGGCGCGAGGGGCTTCTGGCGCGCCTCATCACTCGCGGTGGTCTTCCCCACCGCGGTGTTCGTTGTGGCCCCCGTCGTGATCCGGGCGTGGAGGTCATTGACCTGATCGGTCCGCCTTGTGCGGGACGTCAACTCCGGGGACTGCCCGCCCGCTCAGCGATCCGCAGCGGCACGCTCCCGCACAACGATGGCTACCTAGGACAGCCCCTACGCAAGTCGAGCAGACTTCGCCTCGCCCTCTGACCTCACGGGTGTCTCACTCCAACCAGGACCTGTGCGCACAGCTACTCCCGCCCGTCGCCGACCCGTGCGGTTGCTACGGGCACTGATGACTTATCCGGCACTGGTCACGAGCCCTGGCGATCAACGTTCGGCAAAGCCGCCTGTCAGTGGTCCAAGCTCGGTGGGACCTGCACGTAAGAACCTTGCAATTCTCACAAGCCCCGCCGCCACAGTAACGGCCTTGGGGCCCAGGTGACTGCAGGCCGCGCAAGTTCGTCCCCCAAGGGGGAACTTCCCACGGTACTCACTGTGCTGGTTCAGTCACCGAGCACACACATAGCGTGACAGCTTGGGCGAACTGCTTCATCGCAGTGGTACAGGAGCGTGAGCCCGCGCCCTCCTAAGCCGCTCATCGACTTCTCCAAAGACTGCACGGCAGCCATGTCTGCAGCGAGAGCCTGACGCCCACGTAGAGGTGGTGCCGAACCGCGCAAGCACCTGAGCCGGAGTGACGGAACTCCCATTCCCGCACCAAATCAGGGCCAGTTCCTAGGCGGGGTTCAAACTCATGTCACGACCACGGCTCGCCTGGTGACACGCGACCCGATTATTGCCATCCCTGCAAACTGGAGGTTACCTTGCGATGGTTCAGAACAACCTTGGCTCTTGGGCTCGCGGCTGGGATTGTAGTGTCCGGGACGGGACCAGTTGTCGCGGCTGGCCCTACGAGCGTGATAGCCATCCCCACAGACACGCGACCCGCCACCGCGGAAGAGCAGGCGGCCTCAGACTTGCGGGTCTTGCAGCAGTTCTACCCTGACATAAGCGCCTCTGAGGTGAAGGTTTACAACGAGGCGGCCTTCAGGACCGGCGAGATCGCCCAGCGCATCCAGAATCAGTTTCCCCAATTCTTCTATGGGTATCGATCCAACGGCACAAACCCGTACTCGGCAGTGCTGAACCTCAAAGCGGCTCCCCAAGCCGTCCTTGATTTGGTCGAGCAAGCCAAGGTTCCGGGCCTCACGGTGGTCAACGACTATCCCATCAACTATGCCGAGCAGCTCAAGCTGACATCCGCCGCCCTCGACCCCGTCATCACGACGAACCTGACTGAAGGCGCCTCCGCCGTCTATGACCCCCAGCTCAAGCAGATGCAGGTGCAGATTGACCCGAAACCCGGAATTGCGCTCGACCGCATCACCTCCGGTCTCGCAACGACGACGGCGCTCGGCGGCATCCTCGACGTCACCGGCCGATCATTCTCAGTTCCGATCAAGTATTCAGAGTTCACCTCGGACAGCGGCACCGTGATGACGGGGGGTGCCGCACTTTCTCGATATGTCGCCGGGTACGGCGACACTCGCGCCGTCTGCACCATCGGCTTCGCAACTGTAGGGCAGGTGGGCAGTGGCGCCGGCAAGCGGGGAATGCTCGGCGCTGAGCACTGCGAGTCACCACTAGCCTATGAGGCATCAAACTTCCTGGACCAAGTCATTATTTATGACGGGTCTGTTAAGGCTGACGCCCGGATGTTTATCGGACGGACAACCAATAATCAGTTCAGAGACGTGAGGCGCGACTTTATAAACATGAAGTCTTCCTCGGGTGCGCTACTTACTAAGCCAGCCCTGTACCGACAGGACCCCGGCGACAACGCCGAGGTCTGCTTGTTCGGGACTTACAGTGCCGATGATCGCAGCCGGGGTCGTGAGAATTGTGATCGCGTCCGCTTCCGTGGCCAGGAGAGCTATTTTCAGGTCACGAGCGGGACCTACTACCGCTACTACAATCAGACGCAGACGATCAACCCCATCGCATACGGCGGGGACAGTGGGGGTCCGTGGTTTTACGGCAACACGGCCTTTGGACTCCAGAGCGCCGCTTGCGTGAACTCTTCAGGCGCTTTCACCTGTGCCAAGTTCCAGCCGATCTCGGACGTTGAGCGCAAGACCGGCTCCCGGGCTCTCACGAACTAGCTACCAGCGCCGCTACAGCCGTGTTTGCCGCGTGGAAGTGAGGTCAGCACTCTAGGAACAGGCCCTGAGTGCTGCAGCCGGCCCGTGAAGGGGAAATTTCCGTTGGATCTCTCCTTCACGGGCCGCTTTGCGTCAGGTAACCGTGGTGCCGATCAGGCCAACGGCAAGAACCCCTGCGGAACATCGGCCGGTACTATCGGGCTTTCCTGTTGCATATGCCGTGCCGTACCCCGCGCCCTCGATGTTGTCCCCCATTTGCAGTCGCACTCCATCGGGGGTGACCACACCGGACCCCTCTTCGTTTAGCTGGGTGCCGGGCGGCAGAATAAGGACGCGCACCTCTCCGTTCTGATGGAGGCCCCAGCACCGGTCATCCACTGCCACAATGCGACCAAACTCGGCACGGGTCGATACGTCCGTCGGGCCGGTTCCCGGAATCTGCGTCGCAACCATGAGTCCGCCATCGAGCTCGAGCATGGCGATGTTGGGGAGTCCTGCTCCTTCGGTCACGTCAGGGTTTGTCGCGTTGCTGTTGGCAGCTGAGCCGCCGGCTCCCGCACTCGCTCCATCGACTGCACAGGCCGAGGTTGCAGCCAGCAACAGGATGGCGATCACCACTTTGCCGAGCGTGCCGCTCATGTCGTTACCTCCTGAGGCTCTAGGTCCCACCGATAGCCAGACGCGATCCGCGGCATCGCCGTTGCAGTCTTCGTTGGCGGCGGCGGGCGGCGATGCCGCCTCGGTGAGCGGGAGCCGCGGCTGACACGGCGGGTGATCAGGACCGCCCGGTGAGCGATCCCCGAGCAGGACAGCCCCGCGCCGGCTGAGCACCGAGGCGGAGCCGACCAGTGCCCGGTCACCGGTCTGCGAAGAAGACACGCACGGCGCGCCTCATGAGGAATGGCAACCGCACTTGGCACCGTGCTGCAGTGATCGCAACAGTCACCCCTCCAACCCACCGCCGCCGACGGCCCCTCGCCGCGACGGTGTGCCTAGGCATCGCCGCCTGCACCCTGCTGGGTGCTCAGCCAGCCCATGGCGCGCCACCAGCTTCCTACGACGTCGGCCCCAGAATGATGAGCAGCTGGGCTGAAGGCGTGGTCTACGCCCCCAACGGAGACCTGTACGCCAGCATCACCGGCCTCAACCAGGTCCTGAAGTTCCCCGCTGGGGGTGGTGCCAGCGTGGTCATCGCCGGCACCGGAACCGCCGGCAGCTCCGGTGACGGTGGGCCAGCCACCAGCGCCACCTTGCGCGGTCCCACACACCTGGCCCGCGACGTCATCGACGGGACCCTCTACATCAGCGACGCCGGCAACAACGCCGTCCGCAGGGTCGACGGCGCCACCGGTGTCATCACCACCCTGGCCGGTACCGGCACCTCTGGCTTCTCCGGGGACAATGGCGCCGCCACCAGCGCACAACTGGCTTCACCGTCCGGCCTGGCCTACCGCGGCGGCTACCTCTACATCGCCGACTCCGGTAACGACCGGCTCCGCAGGGTGGATCTCGGCAGCGGCGTCATCACCACCATCGCCGGTACCGCTCTCGACGCCGCCCGCCTGGACGGCAACGGAACCGCCGCCACCCTGGACCAGCCATCCGGTCTTGCCTGGGGACCCAACAACACCCTGGCCATCGCTGACACCAGGCACCACGCCATCCGCAGCTACAACGTGACCACCACCGCGGTGAACACCATTGTCGGTACCGGCACAGCCACCACCGACTTCGCCGTCGACGGCGGCGACGGCGGGCAGGGCAGCGCCGCGACGCTGAAGCGCCCCGTCGCAGTCGCCTACGACTCCGCCGACGGCCTGATCATCGCCGACAGCTCCAACTACCGCATGCGCCGTGTCGGCGCTGACGGTGTCATCACCACCATCGGCAGCAACGGCGCCAGCAGCGGCGCCCAAGCCACCTCCGGCGCGGCCACGGCCGGCAACATCGGCTCGATGAGCGCGATCACCGTCGGCCCAGGAGACCTCATCGCCTACGCCTCCAACGGGTTCGCGGTGCGCCTGCTGGGCACGCGCCCCACGGTGACGTCGAACACCCCTGCCGCGCCCACCGCGGGGACGCCGTACACCCACACCTTCACCGCCACAGCCATCGCCGACCGCGACACCACCTGGAGTGTTCCCGCCGGTGCCCTTCCCGCCGGCCTGTCCTTGAGCTCGGCGGGGGTGCTGTCCGGGACGGCGACGGCCTCGGGTTCCTTCAACGCCACGATCAGGGCAGCCAACGGCTTCGGCGCACCGGTGGACACTCCCATCACCCTCAACGTCGCCTCGTCCGCACCGGGGGCACCTACGGCAGTGACCGCTACCGCGGGCGATGCCTCAGCAGTGGTGTCCTGGACCGCCCCGGCCAGCACCGGAGGTAGCCCCATCACGCGCTACTACCTCAACGCTGACGACGGCAACGGCAACAACATCACCAAGCAGTGCCTGCCCAACGAGTCCACGGGCTGCGCCTTCGCCGGCCTGACCAACGGCACCACGTACACCTTCAAGGTCATCGCCGTTACCAGCCTCGGTAGCAGTGGTTTTTCCGCGGCCAGCGGGCCGGTCACCCCGGTTGCGGCTCCCTCCGGCGCAGGGAGCGGCAGCTCCGGCTCTGGTGGGGCAACCCCCGCCTCTGGGCAGCAGGTCGCTACCACCGCGCCCCGCTCTATCGCCTTGGGCTCGCGCACCTTCGCCTTGAACGCCTCCGCCACCGGCACCGGTGGCGGTTCGAGCTCGGGTAGCTCGACCGTGTCCGGCGGCAAGCTCACCTACAGCGCCGCCACCCCCTCCATCTGCACCGTGGACCCCGCCGGCGTCGTCACGGCGCTGAAGGCCGGGACCTGCACCGTCACCATCACCGCCGCCGCCACGACGACGAGCGCCTCCACGACCAAGAACGTCGATGTCACCATCGCCGCTCCTGAGGCGTCGGTCGCCGCGCTGCCGGCCGGGCCGCAGCGCTTCGCCGGCGCCAACCGGGTCGCCACGTCGGCGGACATCGCCGCTAACGTCTTCCCCACCCCCGCGGCCGGCACCAGTTACGACGTCGTCATCGCCACCGCCGGGTCCTTCGCTGACGCCCTGGCCGGCACGCGCCTGGCCGGGCAGGTCGGTGGCCCACTGCTGCTGACCAACGGCACCACTCTCTCCCCGGAGGCCGCTGAGCAGGTCAAGCGCTTGGTGGCCGCAGGCGGCACCGTGTACGTCCTGGGTGGGGACGCCGCGGTCTCGGACGCGGTGCCCAAGGCCACCGGTGACCTCATCACCGGTGACTCCGTGGTCCGGGTCGGCGGGGCCAACCGCTACGAGACCGCTGCGATGGTCGCTGATGCCACCACCAAGCGCGCCGGGGACGTCGGCCCGATCTACCTGGTCACCGGCCAAGACTTCGCCGACGGGGTCTCCGTGGGTGCCTACGCCCAGTCCACCGGCGGGGTGGTGCTGCTGACCGACGGGGAGAAGATGCCCGCGGCGACGGCGAAGTACCTCGCCGACCACGACCCCCAGGGCACCCGCGCTGTCGCGATCGGTGGGCCGGCCAGAGCCGCCGCCACCAGCACCGGGCTGAGCGGAGCCGCGGAGCGCGCGGTGGTCGGTGCGGATCGGTTCGAGACCTCCGCCAAGCTCGCCGCGGCCATCACGGGCAGCACCCCAGCCTCGGGCGCGGTTGCCTCGGTGGGCCTGGCTGGCGGTACCTCCTGGCCCGATGCCCTGTCGGGGTCGGCGGCGATGGCCGCGCTCGGGGGGCCGCTACTGCTCACTCAGACCGGCTCTGAGGCAGTGCCGTCCTCTACAGCAGCAGCGCTGAGCGGGCTGGACGCCAAGCGGGTGCTGGTCTTCGGCGGCACCTCGGTGGTTCCGACCAAAGCCTACGACAAGGCCGGGTCTCTGCTGGACATCTGATGTCGCAGTGCAGTGCACGATGGCCCTCCACCCTCGGGGTGGGGGGCCATCGCGTTGACCCGCACGCTGGCGCACGTCACCGCCCAGGCCGGGGAGCCAGTCGCTGTGGTCTTCGAAGGCTCCCAGCGGCACCTCGCTCGTAAGCATCTCGGTGTCCCAGTCGACCATCCCTTGTGACACATGATCACCATCGACGCAGCGGCGGTTCCACGGGCTTCGGGCGCACCGGTGACCGGTCCCCTACTGACGCACGCGAACGACTTGCGCTGCTGCCGTTGCGGCTACTGGCGACTGGTTCTCACCGGTTTGCAGTCAGTCGGTCCGGATCATGCACCAGGCGGCGTCGAAGTTCTGCCCCTCGAGATCGCTCTGCCTCAGCCACACCTGCAGGTTCCCCAGATCACCGAACCATCCCGACAGGTGGGTGTAGCTCTCAATGTCCAGCAGCAGCCGGTGCCGGTCCCCATCTGCAAGCGGCAGCACCACCGAGAGCACCTCCTCAGCGGTGCTGCTGGCGTGCTGGGCATGGCCGTAGGCGTGGGTGACGTTGTAGGGCGCACCCCGGTAGGGAACCTGGCGCTGCACCATCCAGGCCCTGCCGTACCCCTCACGCAGGTCCTGCGCCGCGTCAAGGACGTCCGCCGAGGCCTGAGCGAAGTCAGAGACCGCGGGCAGGTTCCACCCCGGCAGGAACGTGCCCGCCTGGCACACCGGGGACGAGGGGTAGCCGTCCAGAGCGCTGGTGTCGGGGCCCTGGACCAGCAGGGAGCGGTCCGGCGCGGGAGTCCAGCGCACCAGCCACGCCCCGGCGGCTGCGTCGCCGGCCTCCTGCCCGAAGGTGGCCAGGTCGTGGAAGACCTCCAGTGCGCCAGCGGTGGGTAGGCCCTCGTCGTGCAGGGGCCACCCGGCCTTGACCTTGGCCTCTGAGACGCCGTGAAGGTCTTCCAGGCAGACGGTGATGACGTGCGCCAACGGCAGGCCACTGGCTGTCGTGGGCCAGCTGCCCAGCGGTGCCACCGCAGGGCCGCCGAGCCAAGAGACCCATCCGCCGCTGGTCCACAGGTCGCGTACCTCCTCCATACCGGCGGGGAAGGACTGGTCACTGAGGGTGGGGGCGTAGGCGACGCTGCCCGCCAGGGTGGCCGCGGCAGGACCGTTGGCCTTCAGCCAGCGGTCCACCTCGCTGTACTTGGCGTTGATCGGGGCCAGGCCTGAGTCATCAGCGCTGCTCATGGCGCTCCTTGCGACGTGACTATGAGTCTGACCAGCACCGGGGCGGGATCCCTAGCGGCACGCTGTCCGGTCAGCGTGTCGCCGAGGATCCTTGCCTCGCCGTGAGCCCATCCGCGTGATCTTCGCGCGAGGGTGAGAGTCGAGAGTCGCCTGCTGACAGGCTCCTGCCCCTCTCGCTCACCGGGCCGCGGCCCGGTCTCGATCGCCGAAGGTGGCCATGAACCGAGCTCCGAACAGCTGGCGCGAGCGCATCGGCCTGGGGATCGCCCTCGCAGGTTTCGCCTGCTTCGCCATCTCGCTGCTCTTCCTGGGGCCCAAGTCAAATCCCAACTGGCCTGCCTACGTCCCCATGACGGCAGGCGGCTTGGCGACCGTCGTCGGACTTGCAGTCGTGGAAGGCGGTAGGGGCACCAAAGCCGATCGCTCGGCACGCACCGATGATGAGATGCCCCCGAAGGCTGGGAGGGGTTAGCTAGATCAACCGCTGACCGAACGGGGCTCCCGCACCGTGAAGCAGCTGGGCGACCTCTGCAGCTGCCTTCTGAAGATCGCAACCGGCTCTGTACCAGGGCTCGTTCTGTGAACTACGGCTGCAGTGCGCCAATCAGTCGCGACGAGCGACGAACCCCGCTGCGGCCAGCACCGCGAGCAGCTCGTCCCATCGGGCACTGAAGGCGTGATGTGCAAGGGGTGTCTGCACTGCGTACCAGCCTTCGTCACTGGCCATGGTGAAGGTGGTGGATGCACCTTGCGCCTGATGTTCCAGCTCGAACCTGAGCAGGGCCGGCAGGTGTCTGCGCCCAGCCCACATTCCCAAGAGCCGATACCTCAGCCTCGAGCCGGTCGCAACCAGCAGCGTGGTGGCATCCGGTTGCTCAATGCGCGGTTGACTGCCGAGCGGGAGACGCTGCAGCTCGTCCAGGGCTTGGTCGATCGGGCGGGACGTCTGCAGTTGGGCCTGGAAGCGGAGGTTGTCTGCTGCCACTGGCAAAGGATCACATGGACGCCGTCGCGTGGCGGGTGAGCAAGATGCGGGTCCACCGGTCGTTTCCATGAACCACCGGCGACCGGCACGCTTCAAGCCCTCACGGGCGTCACCGAAGCCGGTCGCGATCATGTTTCGCAAGGGATCCCCTTTGACACATGATCGCGACCCACGTCAATGACGGCGTCTGGAGCGACAGGCATGCCGCACGAGGGTCGCTGAGTGACGCACTCATGTAACCGTCGCGAGGACCTAGCGTGTCCAGGATGGAGCAGCGTCTGCCCGGTGGCCGCAACGACGGTGCCGTCCGTGCAGGAGACACCGTGCGCCGAGCCACCGGCACCCACACCCCCGCCGTCCACGCACTGCTCACCCATCTGCACCAGACCGGCTTCCACCGCGTCCCCCGCGTGCTGGGCACCGACGACCAAGGCCGCGAGGTGCTGTCCTACCTTCCGGGGCAGACGATCGGCGAAGCGCGACCGTGGCCGTCGTGGGCACACAGCGACGCAGCCATGCTCGCGGCGGGACGCTGGCTTGCAGACTTCCACGCCGCCGCAGCGAGCTTCACGCCTCCCGCGGACGCCCAGTGGTTCGGGGACCACGACGAGGTGCGCCCCGGGGAGGTCATCGGTCATCACGACGCCGCCCCTTACAACGCGGTGTGGGCGGTGCACACCGGCGCCGCAGCGGCGGCAGGTGAGAACCCGCACCGGGGTGGTGGCGGGGAGCTGGTGGGGTTCATCGACTGGGATCTGGCTGGACCTGCAGCGCCGGTGCGGGATCTGGCGTTCATGGCCTTGACGTGGGTGCCGTTGACAGCGCGGCACGTCGCTGCAGCCGACGGCTTCCCCCTACCTGGGGGTACTGATGTGGCCTTCGAGCGCAGCCGCCGCCTGCGGCTGCTGCTGAAGGCCTACGGCTGGGAAGGGACGATGCAGGAGGTGCTGTCAGCGGTGCGCCAGCGTGCTGCTGAGCACGCAGACGGGCTGCGGCAGGCTGCGGCCAACGGTTACGGCCCTGCCGTGGTGCTAGTGGCAGAGGGCGTGGCCGACGACTACGAGCGGGCTGTCATCGAGCTGGACCAGGATTGGGAGGTCCTGTCACAGTCAGGCCAGCCGTCCTAGCAGCCGTCCCCGTAGCCGCTCCCGCAGCCATCCCAGCAGTCGGTCGCCGTCTGCGTGATGGGCGCCTGCAGGCAGCCCGCACGCAGATCGTCGGCGAGACGCCGACGAGAGCTGGATCGTTTCCTAGTAGCGTGCCGCTGCTGTTCCTGCGGCGGCACGCTCTGGCGTCGAGGAATTTTCAGGAGTTCAGGGAGCGGTACTCAGGGGTGGCGGCGATGAGCACGCGGACGTTGACGGAGTTCTCCACCTGCTTGGGGTACCAGTAGGCCACCTCACCGGGACTGGGCGCGCGGTCCAGCAGCGAGTCGTAGGTGTCGTTGATGCGCCGGGTGACCGCCTCGCCGGTGTAGTACACCTCCCGCACCGCCGTCAGGGCTCCCACCGAGGCCAGGCGCCCTGACCAGTAGGACACCTCCCCCGCGCTGGGTGCCCGGCCCAGCAGAGTGTCGTACCAGCCGTTGATCACGGTGGTGCGGCTCTTGCCGGATGAGTACTCGGGGGAGGCCAGGATGTTCTGCAGCGCCCACTCCGAGGGGAAGCGCTGGGCGTTGATGCCGTCGATCCAGTACCGGGCCCCGCGGTCAGCTTCGCGATTCAGCAGGGCGCGGTAGTACAGGTCGATGGTGGTGGCGTCGTACTCCTCGGAGTGGGTGATCGACCACAGCACGTCCGCTGGAGCCTGGACGGTGAGGCGGTCCACCCAGTACTGCGATCCCGGGTCAGCCTCGCGTCCCAGGAAGTCGGTGTACCAGCCGTTGACCAGCTCGCGGTCTCCCGGGGCTGCGCTGGCGGCCGGGGCGCTGGCCACGGCGGCAGCGCTCATGGCCAGGGCGGCTACGACGGCTGAGGTGCGCCGATGCATCGTCATGACCGGACGGTAGCCATCGGTGACTGAGCGTGTAGTGCGTGACGGTGTCTGCAGAGCGTTCCCACCCGAGCGGACGCAGCTCCTGCATATAGGGGCCGTTAGACCAGCCTCATGTAGCGGGGCGCCCGGGTAGCCATCCGCAGCGGCACGCTGACCGGGCAGCGATCCCCTGCGGAACATGATCATTATCGGCGGCGGTGACGGCTTCGCGAGCCTCGGGCGCGCCGGAGATCGGTCGCTAATTGAGACCCCGACGATCTAGCTCGTCTTCCACGAGCTGCCGGTGCTGACGCCACAGTCGTCGCCCCTTAACGGAGCGCCCCATGCCAGGAGAGTCGGCTCGGGCTTCGGCTGCAGCAGCCTCATGGTGCCGCTGCCGCAACTGCTCGTCGGTCAGGTGCAGCAGCTCCTTGGCGGTCCAGTCGACGTGAGGGCGCTCGACCATTCCGTGATCATGCCCTGCTGAACGGAGTCCGCAGCGGCACGGGTGAGCGCTAGCGTCAGCGCGACGTGCTCTGCGGGAGAGGTTCCACTCATGACGTCGGCGACTCCGCTGCTGGACGCTCTCAACGAGCGCTCCATCTACGCCTATGAGCGCCAGGACGCCTCCGTGCTGTCGGGCCTGCGCGTGCTGGGAGCGGTGATGGCGGTGCACGGCATCGCCGAGAACGGTGGGCTGGTCGGCGGGGCCATCGAGAACCTCTTCTTCAACGAGAACCTGCGGGGGGTGGATGACGCGATCGCAGGTTTGGAGTGGCTGGGCTTGGCCGACGTCGCCGCGCTGGTTGGCCGGGCTCGGTCGGCGTACCTGCGCTTTCGGCCCACGGGGTATGAGGAGCTTTCGCAGCATGACGAGGTGTTGTGGGAGGAACTGGATGCGTCCTTCTTCGAGATCGCCACCTCCGCTCGACTGGAGGCGGCGGTCGCCGTCCGACTGCAGGACATCGCCCCGGAGCTGGCCTCGTCGTGAGCTGAGCGCCTCGCGCATCGGGGAGGTGACCTTGACCTGTCTGCGCGAGCAGTGTGCTGAGGTGAACGTCTGAGGCTTCGATGCTGCGACTGCCCGGGTACCCATCCGCAGCGGCACGCTCCCGCACAACGATCCGCAGCGGCACGCTCCCGGCGGCGGGGATTGATTTGAGGGATGGGCACCAGCGTCAGGATGGGATGGTGGAGCACGTGCCGAGCGAGCGCGCAGGCCGATACACGTCTGGGGGCGCGCCTCTGGGGCTCGACCCGCACGCTGCTGGGGCTGCCGCAGTTCGACTGAGCCGTCGCGCCCCGACTCCGCAGGAGTACACAACGGCGTTCCCCGGTCGCCGTGCGGTGCGGGGGCGGATCGTTAGAGTCGAGTGATCAGCGAGGCGCCGTCGCCTCGCGCAGGGAGGTGTCGCGTGGACGCGGTGGTGCTCCTGGCCGCAGGGTGGGTCGCCTGCTCGGTGCTGGCCTGCTTCCTGATAGCTGCCGTGGTCGCTCGCGCCGACCGCCCACCCCTCGCCCCTAGCTCGCCGCCGACGTCGCAGCCGGCGCCGCGGCTCGTGGTGCTGGACGCCGTGCCGGGTGAGCCCGCGGCCCCACCGTCGCGCTCGTCGCTGCCGGACGCCGCCTGAGGGGTCACCGCCTGCACCGGTGCCGTGGCGCGCTGGATGCCCGTCCGTGTCATCGGGTTCCAGGGTTTCGGTGTTCCGCCCCGAGGGCAGAACGTTGTGGACTACTCATGACCTGTGACCCTTGCCCCGGTCCTGGCCGATGCCGCGGCTGTTAGCGACGCCGCTGCCGTCACCGGGGTCGCTGATGCCGCTGACCTGCTGATCACCACCCACCGCGACGACGGTGTCGTCACCGTGGCCGTCGTCGGGGAGGTCGACATCCTCAACGCCACCCAGCTCAGCACCGCCGGTCTGAGTGCCCTGGAGTCCGGCGCTGATGAGCTGGTGGTCGACCTGACGGCGGTGACGTTCATGGACTCCACCGGCCTGGGACGCCTGGTGGGAGTGCTGCGGGCAGCGCATCCCACCCCGGTGCAGCTGCTGGTCACCCACCCCCACGTGCTGCGGCTGTTCGAGGTGACAGGCCTGACGGGGGTCTTCCGCGTGACGCACCTGCCCTGAGCACCTGGCGTCCGGGTGTCCTGGCGCGGTCACCGCGCCGGAAGCCCGGTGGCGCCCAGCGTCGTCGATCCGCGACCACCCACGGCCGTGAATCTTGGACGATCGGTCGTGCAAGACTCATCAACGATGTCGACCACCCCGAACCCGAGCCCGAACGACGACGTGGTCGAGGGCGACCTGACGATCACCACCGTGCACGCCGACGGGGTCACCACCGTCGCGGTCGCCGGCGAGATCGACCTGGCCACCGCCGACCAGCTCAGCACCGCAGGTCTGGAGGCCATGGCGGTCCGCCCGCGCGCGCTGGTGGTCGACCTGACGGCGGTGCCGTTCATGGACTCCACCGGCCTGGGCCACCTCAGCCGCGTCCTGGCCGCTGCCCACCCGGCGCCGGCGAAGGTGCTGATCTCCAACCCGCGCCTTGTAACGCTGTTCCGGGTCACCGGGATGGCGAACACCGTCGAGGTGGAGCAGGTCAGCTAGGCCGCCCGTAGGGCAGACCCCCTCCGGCGGGCGAGCCCCCGCCCCGGTGGGTACGAACACGTGCGTGTGCGACGTGACCCCTCCGGTCTCCCTGACCCTGCCGATGGACTTCGCCGCCTCGCGCCGGGCGCGAGCGTTCCTGGAGCAGACGCACTGCCCGGCGCACAACACCCGGGTGCTCAGCCGTGCACGCCTGCTGCTGAGCGAGGTGGTGACCAACGCGGTGCGCCACGGCTCCCCGCCGATCACCACCGAGCTGGAGTGTCGCGGGGCTGAGGGGATGCACGTGCGTGTCAGTGACGCTTCCCCCGGTGCCCCTGTGGTGCGCCAGGTGGATGTCGAGGCCACGGGGGGTCGGGGCATGGCGCTGGTGGACCTGCTCTCAGAGCAGTGGGGTGTTGAGCCGGGTCAGGCCGGCAAGGCGGTGTGGTTCCGGCTGCGCGAGGAGGCCGCCTAAGCCAGCCCGAAGACCCGCTCCCACAGAACGATCCGCAGCGGCACGCTGACCGAACAGCGATCGTCTGCGTGCAGGTGCGGCTGGGCGCTACTCGGGGACCTCGATGCGGGCGATCCCGTGACTGGCCGGAAGCGGCTGAAGATCGAAGGAGCGACGCACGGTCCGTACCGCGATGCGCCACACCCCCTCAGCACGCTCGTAGCTGTCCTCATAGACACCACCACCCAGCACCCATCGCCCATCAGGCAACTGGACCGTGACCACCACGTCACACCGCCCTGAGGCCGCGTCAGGGTTCTCCGGGTCGCGCTCGATGACGTGGTTGGCGGTGGCGTGCTGCAGGCGCGGCAACACGGCCCACTGACCCTTCACGGCTGCGGTGATGGCGTCGATGCCGCGGAAGCGGTGCTCGTCGTCGTCCGGGTCATCACCCGCTGCGTCCCACAGGGCGTCCCCCGTCCAGATGGCGGTGAAGCGGGTGAGGTCCTCTTGGTCTGCGCCGATGCAGTAATTCGCGGCCAGGCGGTGCAGGGCGAGCTCGGTCTCGACCCGTTCGAGGCGGTCAGCCAGCTCATGCAGCGTCACCATTAGGAGACCGTAGGCCGCCACCACCTCGCCGAGGAGACGCAGCCAGCGATCCGCAGCGGGACGCTCCCCCGGGAGCATCGTCAGCGGAACGCTCCCGCAGACCGATCCAGCAGCGGCACGCTCCCGCACGAGGATCCGCTCTGCGATAGACCGGGGCTTCTGGCGTTGGGGAGCCGCGTGGTGCACCGAGGTTGGCGGCCAGCGATGGTTGCGCGGACGCGACCGGGGAGACGCGTCGTCAGGTATCGGCTCAGCGTTGACCTGAGAAGAGCCTCCCGAAAATCACTGTGAAGGCCGGGTCGCCGCCAGCAGTCTTGGCCCGTGGAGGCGCCGCGCGAACCGCAGGACGAGTACGCAGGGCTCTGGTGGTTCCCCTCTGAGACGAAACAGGCCTGGGGAACGCTGGACATCGACGAGCGCGGAGCGGCCAGGTTGTCTCTGCTCGCTCCTCTCGCCGATGACGAGCGCGACCATCGCGACGGGTACGTCGATCCTCGACACATCTTCGGCTCGACCGTCCGAGGTCCCGTTTCGATCATCGACGCGACCTACGGGGGCGGCCAGTTTGGGTCAGGTCACACCGTCGAGCGGTGGCGGGCGAGCGAGGTGGTCATCGGACACCACGTGACCCCTGAGACGACGTTCACCACACTCGTCGTCGAAAGCGAGGCCTTGGCGGTGTGGAACACCCGCACGTGGGTGGAGCGCGACCGGACAGACGGCGCTTCCGTGACCCGAGTCCCCCTCCCGGATCTCTCCGAAGGTCACACGTTCTCGCGCGGGCGCATCGGCCTGCACTCGTCGTTCGGGGAGCACTCGAGCCACCTGCGAGTCAGCTACGAGCGCCACTGCCGGCTGGTGGTGGAGTACGACTCCCCGACGGCCTACGAGGTCTGCCTCGACGACGCCGCTCATCTCAGGACGCTGTTAGACCTCCTCTTCGAGCGTCCGATCGCCGTCGATCACGTCCGCCTCGGCCTACCGGAGCAGCCGCCGTGGGAGGCGCGAAGCCAGGTGAAGGGTTGGGTCACCAGGACGTCCGGCGAGGAGACAACAACGCCGCCCCGCCTAGCCCTCGTCGACGCACTACTCGACTTCGATGCCTTTGGGGGCGACGCCGGGCCCGCCAGATGGATGGAGTTCTCAAAGCCGTTGCGCTACCTCGCTGGTCGCGTGGCCACCCACCACGACCGACAGCAGCGGTACCTCGAAGACACCGCGATGACGGCTTATGCCTGCCTGGAGGCAATGGGCAAGTTGCTGGTGAGGGGCGAGAAGACCTACCGCAGCCGGACTTTGGAGCTGTTGCGGCGTCTTCCAGGTTTCGAGTCGGTGGTGTTGTGGACCGACGTCGAGACGTGGATCGCTGCCGTCGTAGCTGATCGAAACTCTCTCGGACACGGCGACTCCCGCCACGAAGCCGCGGGCGTTGATTGGCAGCTCACCGCCGACCTCAGCTCCTCGGCTAACCTACTCACCACCTTTTCCCTCCTCCAGGCCGCCGACGTCCCGCAAAAGGCGATCGACATGGCTCTGCGCAGCCAGCCCGTACTCCGCTGGCATGAGCACCTGCGGCGGCGAGGAGCCTTGGCAGGGTCTTGACCGCAAAGGCCTGATCAGGGGCAGGACCGCCAGCGCTGGACTACCAATCAGGCGGGCACTCACGCAGGTGCTGACAAGGGGGCGGCGCAGTCGATGGACGGCATTCGGTATGCCCATCAAACGATCATCCGCAATGCCGCCCGCTCAACCATCCCCAGCGAGACGGACGTCGGTATTCAGCGGCCGCTGACCGGGTGAGACTCAGCCCAGGACATCGCCGCCGGTTGGCGAGGTGCTCACCGTCAAGGTGCAACGGCTTACGCCGCCGCCGGTAAGCCCGCGACGAGGCGGCAGCACCGGCCAGCCTCGGAGAACACCATGACCGGTCTGCTCATCGGCTACGCCCGCTGCTCCACCGACTCCCAAGACCTCACCGCCCAACGCAACGCCCTGACAGACCTCGGCGTCGCCCCCACCCGCATTTACGTCGACCACGGCCTGACCGGCACCAACCGCGACAGACCCGGACTGCGCGAGGCCATGGCCGCCTGTCGAGAAGGCGACACCCTGGTCGTGACCAAGCTCGACCGCCTGGCCCGCTCCCTGCCCGATGCCCGCTCCATCCTCGAGGAGCTCACCACCCGCCAGGTCCGCCTCAGCCTCGGCGGAGCGCTGCACGACCCCACCGACCCCGTCGGGCGACTGCTGTTCAACGTGCTGGCGATGGTGGCGGAGTTCGAGGCCGACCTGATCCGGATGCGGACCCGGGCGGGGATGAAGGTCGCCAAGGCCAAGGGGCGCTTGCGCGGTAAGCCGCCAAAGCTGTCCACCCGGCAGGAGGCGCACCTGGTGCAGCTCATGGTCGAAGGGCGTCACACCACCGTGGAGATCGCTGAGTTGTTCGGGGTGGGCCGCTCGACGGTCTATCGCGCCTGGCACCGCGCCGGCGCCGGCACTCGGCAACAGGTCGCCGCGGCCGGCGAGCTGACCGCCCGATGATCACGGTGACCGTTCCGAAGAGGCGACCCTGCGGAACGGTCACCGGCCCGGTGCTGCGAGGCGACCTTGCAGACGTCGGAGCTTCCGGTCAGCGGTAGTCGTGCGAGACGCTCCCTCAAATCGGTCGTCCCTGAGACGCCACCCGCTGGACGCCGATCTCCAACTAGGAGAAGCAGTGACCTTCACGAGATCGAGAGCCACTGGGGACGCCTGCTCAGCCGCGGCGTCAAAGGAACACCCCGCAGCAACACCAGACCGACGACCACCACAGCAGCCGACCCGAAGAACAGCAGATCCGCCCACCCCTCACTGACCGCGCCCAACACCTCCGGCGAGAGGCAGGCAGACAAGAAGTTGACCCCCAAGGCCGTCCAGACGAGCCCCCTCAACAGAGCAGCCCGCGACGCACTGACCGGGACACCCAGGGGCGGATACGAGGCCGGGGAGAGCACGACAGCAGGCGGACTGTCCGGCGCAGGGCCAAAGCGATCAGCCTGGGGCGCCGGTGACAGCGCCGCGAAAACCAGCAGCACCAGCACACCGATGCCGGTCAGAGCGACCCACAGCCACTTGCCGCTGAAGCCACCGTCATGAAGACGCCGCACGAGCACCGCGAACCACGGCAACGTTGCCGCAGCACCGAATGCTTCGGACAGCAAGAACCCGGCACCACCCCAGATGTAGCCCGGGACAGCCAGGAGGAAGCTGGTGCCGAACGACACGAGGGTGAACCACCAGAACTCACTGCGTCGCGAGCGTCCGGTGAAGGTGGCGTAGTCGAGCAAGACCGCGCGGACTGCTTGGCGTGGCGTCACAATGATGACCTTGCTGCATGCCGCGGCCAGCGGACCAACATCAGGGCCCGCCCCATCGATGGAGAAGCCGATCGGCGCAGCCAAACGTCATGTCGCGTCGAGGACGTTCCACTTTGACGATGGAGCATCGCCTGCGCTGACCTCGATCCAGCCAGCGCTCATGCACGTTGTTGCTGCCGGCGATGCGCAGCGGCACGCTGACCGGAGCACGACGCGCAGCGGCACGCTGACCGGAGCACGATCCGCAGCGGCACGCCGAACCGGATCCCTCCTTCACACCTCGTCGGCAGACTGACCGCATGCACGTCGAGCTCGACGCAGAGCAGTGGCACGCCGTGACCGAAGGGACTCTGCTGGGACCAGATGGCAGGCACTACCGGCGCCGCTCAACGCGGATGCGCCGTCGCCAGGTCGACGACCTACTCGCTGCCGGGGCGCCATTGGTCCTGTACTGGTACGGCGGCGGGCAGCTGGACTGGGCTGACGGGCAAGACGCCGCCCGGGCCTGGCAGACAGCTCGAGCGCGGCTGATCACTGCCGTTCCACGGCCAGACGGAAGTGTGGTTTGGACGGCTGGTGAGTGGGTGAGTGATGAGGCGAGCCTGGTGCTCTTGACCGGCGAATGCTGAGCCCGCATGGCGATCCCGTGTGGAACGTGATCACGATTCGCAGCGATGGCGGCTGAGAGGGCCCGGGCGTGCCAGTCGGCGGTCCCCCAGCGGCACGCTCCTGCACAACAGTGGCCAGCGAGACGCCCCCCACGCGACCACCGCCCCGACGCCCGCGCGACCAGGCGGCACACCGGATCGTGCTCACCCACGCCCACCTGGCGCCCTGCCCGGGTCGATGACCAATTCGGCGCCCTCAGCCGCAGCCAACTGCTCGCGCAACTCATCCACGCACCGCGCCAGCACGCCAGCACGCACCGCACCCACCGCCACCCCCAGCGCACCAACGCCGACGAGTGCCACCCACCACCACGACGTCACCACCGAGAGAACAGCTGCAGCGCCGGCCAGCAGAACAGCCGCCACGAACCCGCCTCGGGCTGAGCCCCGCTGCTTCAGAGCCAGCTCACCGATGCGGATCGCATCGCCAACATCCTCCGCCGAGGTGGAGGACCGGCGACAGCGCACCACAGCCTCTGCCACCTCCAGCTGCGCTCGGGGCGCGCTGGACGACATCTCCAGCCTCTCCCAGGCGCGGTGGTCGCGCTGGGTGCGCCAAGTTGGTTCAACTGACAACACCGCTGCGAGGAAGACGGCTTGGGTGGTGGTGACCATCGGTGCCCCCAGGCGGGCCAGCACTACCAGCACGGCGAAAGCGCCGACTGCGTTCAGCAGGTAGGTCAGCCACCACCGAGGACGCTGGAACCACGAGCGTCGCCGCCACATGAACGCAGCATGGCGTTCGCTGAGCCCCTGGGGAAGCACCCCAAAGTCCACGAACCCCTTCGACGGTTTTCCATGAGCACCTTCGACGGTTCTCACCTGGTTCGCGCGATCGTGACCCGGGAGACCTGGACGGTGACACCCCCTTCTGTCCACGCTCAGACCATGAGCGAGCCCGCCGCACAGCCCGGGGACGCCTTTGAGATCCGCATCCCCATATTTCCGCCTCCCGCTAAGCGACGCCGCCGACCGCGTTTCATGCTCATTGCAGTCCTGCTCATCATCGCCGTAGGCATCGGGGCCGCTGCCTCCCGCACCCAGGAGGCGATGTGGTTCCTGCCCGCCGACTACGTACCCGATCCGGCCAGCTCCACGGTGGTGGTCATGGTCCAAGAGGTCGGATGCGACAGCGGAACACCCCCTCGCATCACCCGCCCTCGAGTTGAGCTCACCGGGCGCACCGCGACCATCGCTGTGCACACCCGGGCGCGCTGGATGCTGTCCGCGAACTGCCTCGGGGAGCCGGAGACTCCGCTGACCGTGAACCTGGGGCAGCCGCTGGGCGACCGAGTCCTGGTCGACGCATATGGCGACCTGGACGATGACTGGAATCCCATCGAGATCCGCAACCCGCGGCTTCAAGCACCTGCAGCGGCGCAGCGCTGAGACGCACCAGTGCCAGCCGTTGCCGCCTTTCCGAGCGCGGACACGTGTGCCGCATTTCAGTGAGTCACCAGAATGCGAACGGTCCCGCAACGGTCAGCAGCGGCACGCTCCCGGTAGGTGATCCCGTGTGAAACATGATCGCGGGCAACGATGGTGACGGCTGCAAGAGCCACGCGCATGCCGGTCAACGGTGGCCTACCGGGCCCCTGACCGCCGGGTTCACGGTGCAGGACCTGGTACACGTCAGCGCTGCAGCGGCGGGTTTCGCTGCGGCGGCGTGGGCAATGCTGCAGGTCGGCAGGTCTCGCGGGCGTGTTCCGGCGGGGATGCGGTGGGTCTCGCGGGTGGCGGCGGCGGTGGCGCTGTGCTCAGCGGCCGGTGGGCTGCTGTCGGTGGCCGCCTACCGCACCGACATCGGCGCGCTGCTGGAGTTCGCGGCGATGAGTATCGGGGGGCTGTGGTTGGCCCTCTTCGCGGGGTGGGTGGCTCTCGATGCGCCGGCCTCACCAGGGCGTGGGGCCGTGGCGGTCCATGAAGCGCCCGCTGGGCCCAGTGGTGTCCTGTGCCGCGGTGATGACCGCTTCGGCGCCTTCGGCGACGCTGTGGCCTGAGCCTGCGGTGAAGTCGGTGGCGGTCAGGCCGGGGTCCACCGCGGTCACTAGTACCTCGGGCAGGGCCTTGGCGTACTGGACGACCAGCATGTTCAGCGCTGCCTTGGAGGCGGGGTAGGGCAGGTGGGCGATGCTGGCGTAGGTCTCATCGCTGCTCTGCAGGGTCAGGGAGCCCATGCCGGAGGAGACCATCACCAGCCGGGGTGCTCCCCGCGCCGCAGCAGCGGGAGGAAGGCGCGGGTGAGGCGGGCGGGGGCGAAGACGTTGACCTCGAAGACGTCGTGGAAGTCGGCCGGCCCGATGTCTGCGGGCCCGGCCCAGCTGCCGGGGACACCGGCGTTGTTGACCAGCACGTCCAGGGCGCCGGCCTCTTCCTGCACCCGCTGGACCGCGTCGGCGACGGAGGCGTCGTCGGTGACGTCCAGGGCGATGGGACGCAGGTCCGCCCCGTCGTCGGTCTGCACCTGCTCGGGGTGGCGGGCGCCGGCGTACACGGTGGTTCCAGTAGCGGCGAGGTGGCGGGCGGTGTGGGCCCCTATGCCTCGGGAGGCTCCGGTGATGAAGATGGTGGTCACTGCCTCACCGTGCGCTGAGGCTTTCGG
>Ga0325401_1000124_pt1 | contig 46156 bp, 36 predicted proteins | sample PopdelMetagenome_FD_205666 | JGI IMG/M metagenome (GOLD analysis project Ga0325401, IMG submission 205666) | Populus deltoides microbial communities from Bellville, Georgia, United States - Xylem-PdKOR-R2 | ecosystem: Host-associated > Plants > Phyllosphere > Stem > Wood/Secondary xylem | place...
CCTTAGTATGGTCCGTTCATGCCTATTAACATCAAAACAGCCCTGACGTCGACCTAAAGTGGCCACCTTGGGCAGCCTTGAATTGTCAAACTTGACAGTTCATGGTGCCTATTTTGAACCAACGGTTGCGATCCTTTAAAACCGAATCAAGGGTTGAAATGTTTCCCAAGTATAGACAAGATTACCCTCTTCCAACCTCTATAAATAGGAGTGGATTTCATGGCCTGAACAAGAAGAAAATTGGGTCCAAATTCAGCCAAAACCAGCCCCTCTACCCCCGATTTCTGTAATTTTCTCAAATGTTTTTCTACCAATTTTGCATAATATCGGGTTGTAATTTACACTGTAAAATACAAATCCGGTATTAAAATATCTGATTTTCTCTAAAATATTTCACAAAAAATTCAAAACCTTAAAATTAATTTCCCTTTAAAAAAACAAAAAAGACAAAAAAAAATTATTTCATGCATATGGTCAAATCCTAAAATGTTTTCCAATCATATTTTCGTAAAAAATTGCATCTTTTTCATGTTTTGAAAATCTAAGAAAAAATAGATATCATAACTAGTTTATGATCATCCATTAAGATTTGACCAAAATATCAAAAACCTTTTTCCAATCTGTTTTTTAAGGTCCAGAAATAGACTTTAATATTTATATGATTTAGAATTACATGATAAAGTGCACCCTTAGGTTTTAAAGATACAAGGTGTAAATAAATGCGATGTTTAAATTCAAACTTTAGAATGGTTAGAATTTAATCCAATAAGGTAAAGATTTTCTCATGAAGAGAGATTTGCCTTGAACCTTAGAAAAGACCAACGAATAGAAACCCAACCTAAAAAACAATCAAACAATTAAACAACAATGCAGCTTACCTTAGGTAGGGTACACTGGGGGTGATGCGTCTTCCCCTTGCACAACCAGTCTCTTACCTAGACTCTTACAAACCATAGTTTCCTAGTGACCATAATCTAGGTGGCGACTCCTGAACATTAATCATAATTTTATGATTAAATCCAAAAACCTTTTCAACACAACACCTCATTAAAAGGCACGACAAAAGCCTTCGTCGTCACCCCCGATGTCACCGCGCACCTCGCGACATATACTATATATTTATTGTTGGGATATCCTTTGCAATTTGATAGGAAAGGTAAGCATGAGGGGTTTAAGAACATATACTCTCTTAAAATGATGGAAAAATTTTCACACTTATACCATTATCACTTAGCAAGTTAATGAAGACCAATTGAAACAGAAAAAGAAAAATTAAGCCAAAGGGACAAAACAACCATGTGAGGATATGAGGAAGATTGAAAATAATAGGAGTAATAAGAGAAAAACTCTAACCAAAATGGAGAAAGATAAAGTTTTGAATGAGAGAGAATAATAAAAAAAGGGGGTAATAAGAGAAAAGAAGGTGGAAAAAATAAAGAAACATGTGAGTTTTAAAGGAAAAAAGAGTGAGATCATAAATGTTTATTTTTCTAACATACCTATGATTTTACTTGTATATAAAGAGATATATTTTAGCACTAACTAGTTAGCTGGCCCGCGCTACGCTGCTGGCTTACCTTATATTTTCATTAAAAAATTGGATTTGGGTCCTGCATATTGCAGAACCCAAGGCTATTTGGGTCCACCACTAGCAAGACCCAAGTCTATTTTAGGTTCTGCAGCTTCAAGACCCAATGATAATTGGGTCTTAGCACAACCCAAATGCCACGTGTGCACTGGTTTTGCCCAGCGCACAGCAGGAAGCCCAAGCGCCTCCTGTTCGATTAGTCTGCCGACACACAAGTAGACAACCAAAACGCCACGTGTCACCACGTGGTTTTTCTTCGATGGTGATAACAATTTTTTAAAATTTATTAACGATGATGATGATGATTATGATGATGATAATAATTTTTAATTTTACCTTTCAAATCAAATCTATGGTTGTTTTTCAATATTAATAATAATTTTTTTCTAATTTAGTAATTATTTTATTAATAATATTCATTATTATAAAAATAATAATATTTATAACACAAAAGATAATATTTGTAATATTAATACTTTTGATTATAGTAAAATAATAATATTCATAACATAAATAATACTATTTTTAATTCTAAGAATATTTAGAACTCAAATAATAATTTTTTTTATATTAAAACTTTGAATTATTATAAAAATAATAATATCTTTGATATGAATACATTGATTTATAAGATAAATAATAATATTTAAAACACAAATAATAATATTTTTTATATGATTACTTTGTATTAGTAGAAAAATAATAATATTTACAATACAAATTATAATATTTTTTATATTAATACTTAGAATTGTTGAATATTTTTAATAATATTACGCTGCGGGCTCACTTTTTAGTTTTATAAAAATATCATAAAAATAATATTTTCTTTCAAATTAATTAATTATAAATAATAATATGTTTTCAATTTAATAATAATATGTCCAGGTCCAACATGGAATGGACGTAGTCGCATCCAAACCCAATGTGAGGTTGAGCGTGGACGCGTTCAGGTCCAAATGGAGGTGGACGTGGTCGCGTCTAGGCCCAATGTTGGGTTTGGCGTGGACGCGTCCAGGTCCAAATGGCGTTAGATGTGGTCGTGTCCAAATCCAACGTGAGGTTGGGCATGGACGCGTCCAGAGCTTTCACCGTAGACGGCACTGTGGGCGCGCCTCCAGCATGGCGCTTGGGGTTGATGGCTGCAGCCTCACACATGCCCTATCAAATAGTGCAGTCCACAGTGAAAGCTCTCACAGTCCACACTAGAAGCAGTCACAAGGCCGCTATAGTGCAAAATAGTGCAATCCACAATGAATTCACTCACAGTGCACAATAGTCCGCGCTACAGTGAACAAACAGTGCAGTTTACAGTGAAAGCTCTCACAGTCCATAGTGAAAGCATTCATAGGGCCGTTACAGTGCAGAACAATGTAATCCACATTGAATTTACTCACAGTGCACAGTAGCCCGTGCTACAGTAAAACACTGATCAATTTTAGTTATAGTTGATAAACTTAATCTTTGTATTTCTAGTGTTTGTGTTTTGTTATTACATGATCATGAGGATATTTTCCCCGATGAAATTTCTACTATTAGAAAAATTGAACATCAAATTAATCTTGTATACAGAGCAACAATAACTAATATGTCAGCCTATAGAAGTAATCTTGAGGAGACAAAGAAGCCTCAAATGCAAGTGGAAAAGTTGATGTTAAATGGGTATATAAAAGAAAGCACGCGTTCATGTGCAGTTCTAATGTTGTTGGTACCAAAAAATGATGAGACTTGGAGAATGTATATTGATTATCATGTAACCAATAATATTACAGTAAAGTATACACATCTAATTCCTAGACTTGATGATATGTTAAATAAGTTGTATGGATTTTATGTGTTTTCTAAAATTGATATGAAAAGTGAATACATCAAATTATAATAAAAGAAGGAGATGGATGAAAAACTACCTTTAAAATTAAATGCGGTTTATATGATTAATTAGCTATGCCTTTTAAACTTACTAATGAACCTAACACTTTCATGTTAAACCATATTTTGCACAATTTCATAAGTAGATTTGTTATGGTTTATTTTGATGATATTTTGATTTATAACAATAATTTAGAAGAGCATGTTGAACATTTAAGAAATGTATTCGATGTTTTAAGAAAAAAAATGTTTACATGTTAATCTAAAAAAAATGTAACTTTTGCATGAGTCTATTTGGTATTGTGGTAGTTTTTGTGATTGTGGTTTGAAAAAAAGTTGTTTTATAAAAAGTACTTCTGGTTGAGGTTAATTTGGTATTTTTGTATGTTTGGTTAAAACTGTGGTTGAAATTGAGGTTGAATAAAAAGTAGTTTAATCTGTTTGGTTAAGAATGCTTTTGAAATTGAGGTTACCATCACGTATAAAATACATCTGACAAGGACTACAGTTTTCTTGGTTTTTAAGCGCGCAACAACATCAGGTAAAATATAATCAGGAACAAAATTAAGATTCCGATCAAATTCTGCAAATGTTACGTCATTAAGCGATCTCCATCTAATTTATGTAGTGTCATTGAATAATGTTAAACACTAGTTTTTTTTTTAATAAAACACAATTAAAAAATAAAAAATAATTTTATTTTATTTTACTGGGTCGGACCCAGTTCAATGAATTTTGAGCTTTGGACCGGACCTGGTCCGACCGGAACAGTGGAGGCATGCTCCACTGTTCAGTGAATTTCATCCGTGCAAGAAGCAGCAAGGAGCTGCTTTCCTTTCCCTTGTGTTTCAAATGCAAATCACCGAGGGACCTATGAATAGTAAACTGTATTTTTTTTTCACAACCAAACATGTTGCATCTGCGTTTTAAACAAAACGCAGACGCAACCTCCTAAACAAACGTTACCTTAGTGTAAAAGGAATTGATATGGATAAGAAAAATGTAATAGTTATCCAAAAATGACCTATACCCAAATCAATCATAGAGGTAAGAAGTTTCCATGATTTGACTAGTTTTTACAGGAGATTTGTTAAAGATTTTAGTGCACTAGTCACACCTTTGTTTGATGTAGGTGACAATTTGAAATTGAATCCTTTTAAGGAGAGAGGATGGTGTGTATGTTTATTTGTTTCCGTGTGTTTTATGAATTCCAAGCTATGGAAGGATTCCTTATTATGTGTGAAAACAAAAGTGGTTAAGGAAGAATTAATTGCAAGAGTTTTATTTGTTTGTTTTGGACTCTAAAAGGCAACTTGACACATATTTGCTCAAGAATTCTTTTCAAACAAGGATTTCACTCAATAATTTTTTCTTCTACTCTATTATATTACACATGGGGTTTATTTTTAGAATTATTATTTTATTATTATTCATGTTTTGGGCTTTATTTTATTTTAGATTAATGTTAACCCATTAGGTCAACTAATGTTTAGTTTTTCCTAGTATAAATGCTATTGTAAGACATTATTTTTTTAAGTTAGAAAATACATTATTTGTAGCGTTTATTGTGAGAGGATTCTCATATTTTGGTTTTTTATTGAACTGCTTTGATTTATTGAAGAATTAATCAAGTTTCATGGCATCTTCCATATTTCTTATTAGCTTTGATTTATAGGCTTTGAGTAAGGGTTCAATTAGTTATAGTTTTAGTGTCTCGGTACAATTTATCTTTATGTTAAGCTCAATTATAATTCTAAATTTAGCTTTATTGGGAAGGTTCAACTTGATTGTGGGTTTTTAAATCTTTTATATTCATAGGGTTCGTATCAGGAAAACTCTTTCTAGTTAAATAAATAATTGACTTTAAAGAAAGGAAAGTCTTTTCTTTTTGTTTTCTTAACAAAAAAACACTTTTCGAAACTTTCAGGAAAAAACAAGGTCTAAATATATTTTTATTATTTTAATTATTATTTATTTTATTTAAAATAATTAATGAAATTAGATTTTTTTCAATTTCATCTTTCTTTAACTTTTTTATTTGTCAGATTTGGTCCATATTATTTTGATTGCTATTTATTTTATTTAAAATAATTTATGAATTGGATTTTTTTAAATTTCATCTTTTTTCAACTTTTTTATTTGTCAAATTTGATCTTTTTTTTCTTTTAATAAAATTGAAAAAATATTAATAAATTATTTTTTAACTTATATTTCATAACATATTCAAACATCAAAAATACTTTCTAATCATTTTCTATGACTCTATTAAATATAAAAAAGTAATTTATTTTTCATTATAAAAAAATTAAAACTCTTATTGATATTACTGTACAGATAAAGATAATTATACATAAAACTAAAAGGTATGGGGAAATCACTGTTTCCCCACACCCAAATGCGCTGTGGTGCATTCCTCTCTTTTTTTTTCACTTTTTTTTCGATTTTCATTTTTTTTCCAACTTTCCCTTTTTTTTTATTTTTTCATTTTTTTTCTAAAATTACTTTCCTTTTTTTTTGCCAACTTTCCTTTTTCCTTTTTTTTCATTTATTTTTTCTTGTTTTTTTTAAAAATTATCTTTATTGATTTTACTTTTTAAATATTGAGCTGGTTAAAAATTTTGCTTTGTAATTTTTTTCCTTTAAAATACTATGAATTCCTACGGTGTTTTCCCACATAATTTTTCTATTTTATTTTTTTATTTTTTAAAATTATATTTGTCTATTTTTTTTTTATATTGAACTGATTGAAAATTTAGTTTTGTAATTTTTTTCTTTAAAACATTGTTGATTGCTACAGTGTTTCTCTGCATGGTTTTTTTTATGATTTTCTTCGAAATTATCTTTTTTATTTTATTTTTTAATATTGAGCTGGTTAAAAATTATAATTATAATATGTGAGGAAAACATTGTAACTTTCCTCGCAAATTACTGTGGATTGCTACAGTGTTTTTTCCCGTATGGTTTTTTTCTGTTTTATTATGTTTTTCCCTAAAATTGTCTTTTTTCATTTTATTTTTAAAATATTAAGATGATTAAGAATTGCAATTACAAGTTTTTCCTCACAAAACACTATGGATTAATATAGTTTTTCCTCACATGGTTTTTTTCCAGTTTCTTTTGTGTTTTCTTTTTTTGTAATATTTTTTCCAAAATTATCTTCGTCGATTTTTTTTTTAATATTGAGTTGGTTAGAATTTAACTTTGTAATAAGCTTAATCATGTAGGGAAAGCACTGTAGCTTTCCTCACAAAACATTGTTGAGAATTACAGTAACAAGTCATTATAAATAAAGCTAAATCATGTGGGGAAGCACTGTAGCTTTCATCACAAAACACTATGAATTGCTACAGTGTTTCCAACATGATTTTTTCCCTTTTTTTTGTTTTTTTGTTATTTTTTCTGAAATTGTTTCTGTCGATTTGATTTTTTTAATATTGAGCTGATTAAGAATTTAGCTTTGTAATTTTTTTTCTTTAAAACACTATGAATTGTTGTAGTGTTTTCCCATATGATTTTTTTTATGATTTTTTCCAAAATTATCTTTGCTATTTTTTTTAATATTGAGTTGGTTAAGAATTATAATTACAATAAAGCTAAATATATGGGGAAAACGTTGTAGTTTTTCTCACAAAACACTATGGATTGCTACAGTATTTCTCTAAATGGTTTTTTATTTTATTTTATTGGGGAAAGTACTGTAGTTTTTCTCACAAAACATTGTCAATTGCTACAACGTTTTTCCTCATGAGTTTTTTTCCTTCTAAAATTATCTTTGTTGGTTTTTTTTAATATTAAATTGGTAGAGAATTTGTAATTCAAATTGTTTTTTAAATTTGAGGGAATAAGAATCAAATTAACAAAAAAGCTAAATCATGTGGTGGAAGCACTGTATCTTTCCTCCTAAAACACTGTGGATTGCTACAAATTATTTTGTTCAGTCTCTAAGTTTTGATTACCAACACAACTTTTTTTTTCCGTCTTGAAATATTGGCTCTATCATACCTTTAGTTTCTATTACTTATTTAGCGCTGATTCACAATTATAACATTATTAAATATATTTATTTTATAAACCTGTAACAACGCGAGAGTATGCCGTCTTGTCTATTATAGATTGTAACAATTGAACCATAATAATATTAAGAAAAGTTTTATTGCATGATTTTTTAGGTTTAAGCATGCAGCTTGTGAAAATAAATTATGGATGGCTCTTCCAAGATAGGATTTTTGCTGCAGTTATTGATTGTTTCTTTTTTCTTATTAATATGTTTGTCTTCTGTACACGTGGTTAATCTCTTTTTTTTTTTAAGGGTTCTGGTGCAAAATAGTTTCTCATCTTTGTGTGGGTTCTACTTCATATTGTCAGGATTGTTGGTCATTATTTAACGGTATATTTGAAATTATAAGTAGCGGTTATTATTTACAGTATTTTTTATTAAAAAATTTATGAAAATAATAAATTTTTTAATTTTTAAAAATTATTTTTAAAATCAATCTATTACAACAATTTTAAAATATAATTTTTAATAAATTGTTTTTTAAATTTGAGGGAATAAGAATCAATCCATTCCTACGCGCCTCTGTTCCAGAACCGCGCGTGAAAACAAATATCAAATCCCAAAGCTAAAACGGCCTTAAACCCGGAAGGCCTTCATTTCCTCCAAAACCGCGCGTGAAAACAAGTTTCCTTCGCGTGGAATTCACTAAACCAAAAAATTCACACACGCTCAACGCCATCAAAATAAAACCTAATAGGATGTCCCATTGGTCAAATCTACAAGAAGTCAAGCCAAAGCAAGAACCCACACAGTCTCAACCAATAAAACCTCGATACAAGACCAAGCTCACGTGACATAGCCTCATTTTATCGCAAACCTAACCTCACCCAATAAAGCGCCCCTCTCCTCCTGTCTTCTTTCTCTTCCCATCCTGTCCGTTGTGTACTGTTTTGTGCCCTTCTCTCTCAAAACCTTTCCATTGGCCGAGAATTCCATTTCTAGGGTTTTCAATCCTCTTAAAATAAGGAAATTGCATCTCCTTCTTTCTTTCTCATGGTGAAATTGATTCCCGAAATCCAATGCTTCCATTTCCATTCAATTCCAAAATCCACAAATCCTAATTTCCAATTGTGATGCCTTTCACCATCAGTGAATGGCTCGATTCCAGTTCAATTTCGCCTTTATAGCCTTTTTAATTACAACAATAACCCTAACCACAAACCCTAGAGTTCTCTCTTCGGATTCGGAATCCGATTCCTTTTCGATAATTGATTTCGATTCCAATCTCCTCTTCCACCAAGACTACTCACCACCGTCACCACCTCCACCGCCACCGCATCCACCGTCGGCATCTTGCACTGATGATCTCGGAGGCATCGGTTCGATTGATACTGCGTGTCAAATAGTTACCGACGTGAATCTCACTCGTGACGTGTATATAGAAGGGAAAGGAGATTTTTATATCCATCCCGGTGTGAGGTTCCAATGCCCTAATTTTGGATGTTCAATAACGATAAATATCTCAGGAAATTTCAATTTATCAGTTAATTCGTCGATTTTGACCGGTACGTTTGAGCTTGTTGCGAATAATGCTAGTTTTTTTAATGGTTCGGTTGTGAATACGACGGGATTAGCTGGGGATCCTCCTCCGCAAACGAGTGGGACACCACAGGGGTTAGAAGGGGCCGGTGGAGGGCATGGAGGAAGAGGGGCATGTTGTTTGATGGATAAAGAGAAGTTGCCGGAGGATGTTTGGGGAGGGGATGCGTATTCGTGGTCGAGTTTGCAGGAGCCATGTAGTTATGGGAGTAAAGGAGGGAGTACGAGTAAGGAAGTGGATTATGGAGGGGGAGGAGGTGGGAGAGTGAAAATGACAGTGAAGGAGTATTTGGTTTTGGATGGGGCTGTATTGGCTGATGGTGGTAATGGGGGTGTCAAGGGAGGTGGTGGTTCTGGTGGGAGCATACATTTGAAGGCATATAAAATGTAATTTACTTACTTACCAACTACATTCATTCCTCTGTCTTGTGTTGGATTTATTGTTAGGATGCTGTTTTATTTTGGAATTTTATATGTTTTTAATTGGGTAATTGGAATTGGGGTTTTGTGGATTACATTTTGGAAAATAATAAATTAAAAGATTGATCAATGAAAATCTAGTTAAAAAAGTCTTGTTCAATAATGTAGAGTTCTTGATTTGGAATTGTTTAGTTTGGTTTTTGAGGGGATTGAGGTTTAATGGTTTAAGAATTTGTGAAGAATTAATGGAGATTGGTTAATGCAAGGCTGGTGAAAGAGTCTTGTGAAAGGTAAGATGTAATGAAGACAATGGAGTTTGAACATTAGCCTTTTTAATGGTATTATCAAGAGTGTTATAAGGTTTTAGATATCATACTATTTATGTGAGATAAGATGTAGCATCAGCTTTGAAGGGTAAATGTGAATCCCAATGGCTGTGGAAGATCATTTTTACCATAGAATGAGACTTAATTGGTTTAATTAAATATTGTGTTAAATGAAGGAAAATCTTTTGATTTCCTTTCATAGATGTCCTTTCTTTATTGATAACTAGAAAGAATTCGGTCACTGCCTCTCCATTTGGTCATGTTCGTACCCCTTATATATCTAGGCCTAATGCAATGTTTTTCATAAAGTGGCCTTGCTTGGTCTACTGACTTTCAATGTTTAGCTATGCTGTGGCCCTGCTTACTCAATTCTGGTAGTGCATGCTGTTTTGCATTTTCTCAGTCAATTGTCACTGTCTTTCTTGCTTTTGCATTTGGATGGCATGGACAGTCAGATAGTTTACTGATATATACCTGCCTCTAATTATGATCTTCGAATGGAGGACAAGACACTATATTCTTGTATGTCAAATATAGTTACAGTTTATGTGCAGTTGGAGAGGGGTTTAACCATACAAGAGTTTGATAACTGAGGGCATCAAATGTACATACACGCATGCTTCATTATGTGTCTGGTTATGCATGTGTGTCTTGTAACTTGAAGAATATCTGCATGTGTGTGAGCATGCATGCAAGGAAGGCACATTTGAGAGGTTGAATTATTTAATATCATGTCATCCATGTATCTGTGGTAGACTGAGTTTTAGGTACAATGCTGATCATGTCTGTCTCAACTTGCATTCTCTGCAGTCATGGTATCCCCATTGGGTTTTAATGTCTTTGTGACTTGTCTCTATGTGAAGAGCAGGACTGGAGGTGGCAGTATAAGTGCTTGTGGAGGTAATGGTTTTGCTGGCGGTGGCGGGGGAAGAGTTTCAGTTGACATTTTCAGTAGACATGATGACCCTCAAATATTTGTGCATGGTGAGACTCATCATGTTCCCTTGCCACGCCTAGATTTTTATTATGAAATCTTGTGAACTACTTGTCTGCTTTCCTACAGAGACAGAGAAGTGTAGGTTTAATTAAAAGGAAGTTTGAACTATCATTCATGTTCACAACATTTACATTCTTTCCTTTTTTTTATAATCTGAATTATGTTGAAGTGTCCTTTAAGGCAGTCTTGGAGGTAAGAATATGCATTTGGAGGTATTTTTTTCTCTTCATTTATATACACAACCACTAAATACATCCAATTTAGCCACCCCCCCTCTCTCGTCCATGTCTGCCAAATATAGTCACCAGATGAATGTGAGAGGGTGGAACATTCTACTGGGTATATTAAATAGTTTCTCTGTTAGGCTTATACTTTTATTGTTCTGAAAGTCTTGCAAAGCCCCATTCCTATAATTCAAAATTTCTATCTTGAGCTCATTTTTGTTTGGATATTATTATTGGGGTGCAATTGCTATCTGTGTATTAGATGACTCTATGTTTGGAGGACTTGTCCTTTTATGGTTCAATTCAATTGTTCTTTTCAATGTGCAAATACTGAAATCGCATGCTTTGTTGTTATGCTTGTAGGAGGAAATAGTATTGGTTGTCCAAAAAATGCAGGTGGTGCTGGAACTTTATATGATGCTGTTGCCCGGAGCCTTACCGTAAGCAATCACAATATGTCAACTGATACAGATACGCTTCTATTGGAGTTTCCTTATCAGCCTCTCTGGACAAACGTTTATGTTCGAAATCATGGCAGGGCTACTGTTCCATTGTTCTGGAGTCGTGTCCAGGTTGTTGAAATTTAGTTGCTTCTTAGCTTCTTTATGTCTGCAAGAACTTGTTAGCCTTGGGAAGAGATTAAGACCTCTTTCTTTGTTGGTTGTTGGTATCATTTAATGGAAATGAATAGAGTGGAGAAATAGGAAGAGTATGAAGTGCATAAATAGGAATGATCTGAAATTGCAAAGATTAAGAAATTCTATTTTGAAGGTGGGTTGTGGTCTCATTTAAAGGAAATGAATAGAGTGCAGAAACAGGAATAATTTGTAGTGCTGGTTTTAGAATGTGCAATACTTTGTGTGTCATGCATATAATAGCAAGCAGAAAAAGATGAATTCTTACTAAAAGCTACATGTGCATGCACAGGCCCAGACATATAACCAATTCCTGCATAACATGCAAATATGCATTTATTATATACTTCAGCAAAATTATTCAGTCCATTTGTCCATTTTTTTCGTCAGTTTTTTTAGTTTTGGGACATCATTCAGGCACAACTATTCAGAAAGTTTTTAAAATTGTACTTGATGAAAATGCTGAAAAGCATAGAAATTCTGTCCATATAAGATGGCTTGCACCGGCTGTTTGAGAGGCTTGTTTCCAATGTCAATAGGAATTTATTGTATTCTTGTATATTTGTCTATATAAGATAGCCTGCACTTGCTGTAGCTTTTTTATATTTCATTCTTTCCATATAAGATAGCTTGCATCAGCTGTAGGATCTTTTGGAGCACCAGGCAGGCCTTTTATGTTGGCCTCCCTTTTTAATCTTTTTCATTAGTGGAATTTTGAGACAATGGGTTGAAGGTATCAACTCTCAAAGGAGAGGATATTTCTACTGGTACACTATTTTGTTATCTTAGTTGGCGGTCATCTTCTTTGGCCACAATCTTTTGCATTTGGATTTTTGATTGATGCTAAGTTTTCTCTGTTGATATAATTGCATTTTAAGCTAATCCTGGTCAAATATGAAGGTCCAAGGACAAATAAGTCTGTTATGTAGTGGAGTCTTAAGCTTTGGGCTGGCTCATTATGCTTCATCAGAGTTTGAATTACTGGCCGAAGAGCTTTTAATGAGTGACTCTGTAATCAAGGTAAGCTATATGCATTTATGACTTAACAAACATCGCAAAAACCCATGCTGCTTTATGTTTTCCGCCAGCATTAAGGAAAACTCTATGCTTTTCTTTGGTTTCCCATACAGGATACAAGGAATGGAAAGGAGAGAAGAAAAAAGTGGAGAAAATAGAATAACATAGAAAAAAGAGAGTAGAAAATGAATTGCCATCCATTCTCAATTGCTTATCATCAGAATCCTCTATTCCACATTACATAATATGGGTTCTCATGTTGAGGCTCCACCAAAAACTCTAATAGACCATAGTAAGTAGGTAATAGAATGAAGTCTCTCAAACTGAACTCCCAATTAATATTAAACACACATCCTTGGTCTCGATTCATTTTATTCTTCTCATCTCTAATTGCATCATTAAATCTGTGCAAAACTTGTGGGTATGTATTGGATCTTCAGGAACCCTAGTATAACAAAACTAAATTGGAAATAAAGTAACTTCTAAATCATAAAGTTCCCTAGTAACCCAAAATTTCATTATAACCTGAAGTAACTAGTTTTTGCAAATAAGATACAAATTGTAGTAGAGCCTCAAGAAGAATAGCTTTCAAGTTTCTGTCAACTAAATTGTTTGCAAACTGAAATTGCTTGTGTGTCACTGCATCACTCCTGGAAGTTTCATAACTTCTCAGCATGTCCATGGTTATTGTGAAATTCACCCATCATTCTATAACCCATTTGTTGGCCCTTGCCTTGTATAATTATGTCTTTGTATGCACTTGTATGTATATATTTTGTCTATCATGGGAACACCTGCATATTGGTGCAGTTTTACCTTTTGAATTTTTATATCCAACATAACACTCTGAGTAATGTTAGAGGTATTATTGCTTTTGTTAATCTCCTATTAAAACTAAAACTTGGAAATCATCCCTAGTACTATTCTAACTGTTTGATGTCTTTTCCTTTATTTATAGTATACTTATTGTTTCATAATTATGGTTTCTTTAAACCTTCACTCCTAGTCTGGTGGTAGTGTTTTTTTCAGACTTGATAGATGAGAATTTGAAGTTTCTGCCTATTCCACTCTCTACCCATGCATTGTTTAGATTTGCATTCTGTTGTTATTTGTATGCTGTTTCTTATTCATGCTTGTACGCGTATGAATTTGATGTGCATGATCTTTGCTTTTTGCACATCAGGTATATGGTGCTCTACGCATGAGTGTAAAAATGTTCTTAATGTGGAATTCTCAAATGCTCATAGATGGGGGTGAAGATGCAACTGTTGGGACTTCTTTGCTTGAGGCTAGCAATCTAGTTGTTCTCAAGGTACTTTTTCATTGTGTCCTTTACATATTACTTAAGCTGTGTTTGCAAATGATATGCCGATCCTTTTTGTAAAACAGGAATCATCAGTCATACATTCTAATGCCAATCTGGGAGTTCATGGTCAAGGTCTATTGAATTTGTCAGGACCAGGCAATTGGATCGAAGCTCAACGTTTGGTTCTATCACTATTTTACAGTATTCATGTAAGCTGTGTTTTGTAATTTAATTAACTGTATTGACCTTGATGGCTTACGAAGTTCACTTTGCTTGGTTGTTACATAGTGGTCTGTCCCCTGTTGTTTTGGGGAAAAAACAGTGATTCTAATGCATTCAAGTTCTCGTCTCAGTTTTGTAGTTATTTTTTGCACTACCTGCTGCTCTGGTTTTATTTGCAGTACTTGAAAAGTATACCCACTGTTTCATTAGTTTTTAGCAGTCATGGCTGCTGGGATGAGATATCAAATAAGTGCATCTGGCATGGCTATAGTACATTGTTTTTTGGATGTCCAATATTTTTTTCAATTTTTAGAAGTCAATAAAATTGTTTTAGTTTCCAATAATATCCCATAGTCTTTACCGCATGTTAAAATGAACTTTCAATGTAAATATTCAAGTGGATTAGGATTCACTTTGGAAAGTTTGTGTCTATGTATTTATTGCAATCTTCCTAAAACATTCCTCTGTTGTCAAATATATTTCTGAAGGACCACGGGGTGGAGTGATTCTTTCGTAAGGGTTATGGAAAAAGGTTGAAAAGTTTGTTTGTTTCTTATTTCTGTTACACTAATAATGTTGTTGTGGCATGATTTTGTCCCCGAAACCTTTCAATGTTTGTCTACTAGCCTTGCTGATGCATGTGACAAGTTTGTATTCTTACCATTGATGACTAATTATGTGTTTCCAATTTTCCATTAGGTTGCACCTGGATCTGTTTTGCGTGGTCCTGTTGAGAATGCAACAAGTGATGCTATGTAAGTCCCATATTTTGTTGGTTTTTTAATCTCTCCACTTTATGTTTGGGCTTACTGAGATCTGTGGTTTTACTTCTGTAGTACACCACGGCTCCATTGCCAACTTGAAGAGTGCCCTTCTGAACTACTTCATCCCCCTGAAGATTGCAATGTGAACTCATCTCTGTCTTTTACTCTTCAGGTGATCCTTGAATAGAAGTTGCATGTTATGAGGTTTGAAATTTACTTATTCCAGGTTACCTTACTTCTTTCATTTATTTCAGATATGCCGAGTGGAGGATATTACTGTTGAAGGACTTATAGAAGGATCTGTTGTTCATTTTCATCGGGCCAGAACAATATATGTTCCGTCTTCTGGAACAATAAGTGCGTCTGGCATGGGTATGCTCTCTTTTTCTTTGTACAAGATTCTTTTATGAACATTATCCTACCCTATTTCAGCTTACACAGACTCTCCTCCCTCCCTTCATTTTCCACCTTCCCCTGCACACACTTAGACAGACACCAATAGATTCAATGTATACCCTCACACAGATTTAAGCTGAATTTTGAATAGCGTAGGAGGATTTTTCAAGTTCGTTTGTTGTGTTTGAGTAAAGATGAGAGAAGTTGGTGCTCTCATTGAAGAATCATATTTAGACAGAAGTTGACGACATCATATCATGCAGGGTGCACTGGTGGTGTGGGTAGAGGTAATGTTTTAAGCAATGGTGTTGGCAGTGGTGGCGGCCATGGTGGTAAAGGTGGGTCTGCATGTTACAACGATAGTTGTATTGAGGGTGGTGTTTCATATGGTAATGCAGAGTTACCTTGTGAACTTGGTAGTGGAAGCGGAGAGGAAATGTCTGCTGGTTCTACTGCAGGTGGTGGTATTATAGGTAAGTTTGTACTTTAGATCAATTTATCAGCTGATAACTTTCAGCTTTGTTTTGACATTCTTATGATGTCGTATTATCTTTTATCTGTATCATTTGAAAACCTTCTGCATAATATGGCAAGGGATCTGTCTATCCTTCTTGGCAGAGTGATATTTGGATTACCTCTTTCATGGGTATGTTAAAAATAGCAATATCCATGCATTCAGGTTGGCATCTTTTAACATTGTTAAGTTGCCCTTTTGCATTTCAAGGAAGTTGGTTGTGTTTGTGTTCATATGTTACTTACCTGCCAACTGATCCACTTATGTTCATTTGTTCTACCTGTCTGGGCAGTAATGGGTTCATTGGAGCATCCCTTGTCAAGTTTGTCTGTTGACGGTTCAGTCAGAGCTGATGGTGAAAGTTTTAAAGGAATCACCAGAGATCAACTGGTTGTCATGAATGGTACTGGTGGAGGTCCTGGTGGTGGCTCTGGAGGAACTATTCTTCTGTTCTTGCATACTCTAGATCTTGGTGGGTATGCTGTTCTTTCAAGTGTTGGGGGATATGGTAGTCCAAAGGGGGGCGGTGGAGGTGGTGGTGGAAGGGTTCACTTCCATTGGTCAGACATTCCAACTGGTGACGTGTACCAGCCCATTGCTCGTGTGAATGGAAGCATCCACACTTGGTTCGTATTTTATCTGATCTGTTTAAACTGATATATTTAAACGATGCATATCTGGTTGTTCCATATAATTCCAATTCACAGGGTTTTCTTTTTCCAAGGAATATTGGAAAACCTAGTTAGAAATTATCAGATCTGCACAGATAATATTGATCATTTAATTCATTCTATATCATGATTATTAGATTTTCCTGGTGTTTGAAATCAGTTTGTTCTTAATATTAAAGTCTTTATGAGTCCACTGGAATAAAGATAATTTGAGAATTTATGGTATTGTTTAGTCTCAGAAGCTATTTATTTATGAGTTCTAATGAAGTTTAGAAGCCAATTTTGAAGGAAAGACCACTGTTCAAGAGAAGTTGCGTATGAAATCACAGAATGACTATAGGCTGAATAGTTTGGTAATTGAATAATCAAATAAACAATAATTATGAATAAGAAATTTAATATGAGCTACTTGATATGAGATGTCGGGTGATTGACTGGGTAATTGAGTGGATGAAGCTGTCGGCCAGCTACATAGCATAAAGACACCAGCCAAGTTTGGAAGGGACTAAATTGTTTGTTGATTATCTGAAGATATAGTGGGACATCCACGCTCACATAAATTAGGCAAGGCTGACCGATAGAGCTTCTGTTTGGCACTTGGTGTGCTGAACACGTTAGCACGAAAGCTTGCATAATCCTCATCCTAACACATTGCTTGTTAATGCTTCCCTAATATTATATTTCAGGCATTGGCCAAATGGAAGATATGAATTTCTGTGTGAGCAAATATTAGATTATCTTTGCTTGATGCTTTTTTGGACTCTTCCCAATGATCACAAATAGCATATATGTTCACCTTTCATTAAGCCTGCCACAAGCACGCATTTATCATTTGGATTAAGTTCTTTGAGGGACGAAATCCTTTATCCTGCCTTTACTGAATGCAGTCTGCCCTCTTCATCTTTAGCATTTGTGAATGTATATTCTGCCTTGTTACAATGATTTTATTGTTTACTGTTGGCTCTGTCCTCTGCATCTTTATCATTTGTGAATGTATACTCTGCCTTGTAACACCGATGTTTGTAACTGTTGGCTCTGACACGCTTTCTTGGTCTGATTGGGTTTTAACTCTTCATTGCAGGGGAGGATTGGGAAGAGATAAGGGTCATGCTGGGGAAAACGGGACAGTGTCAGGGAAAGCTTGCCCAAAGGGGTTGTATGGAATATTTTGTGAGGTAGTGTATTTAGTTCTTGACATTGTGATATTATCTATGTCTTTTCTTGAGTTAATTATTGCTTGTGTATGTTGAGATTATATGCATGGGTCTTAGGAATTACAATCCTGCTGTCATCAATACAATTTTAGTTGAGAAAATAAGTGGTATTCAATTTCTGTTGCATTTATTTCATGATAAAAAATTGAAGGTGATTTTGTTAGTGTCGTAATTTTAACAGGAGCAATTGTTAAGGGGTAAAACTTATGTCTTCAGGATTTTTCAAGTGTTAGCAAGTTAAACAGTGCATTTTAAATAGTGATCGCGAGAAAAGGATAAAAAATTGAGAGAGGGTTCCTTTCCTTTCCCCCCCTCTACTTCAACCTATGTATGCTAAAACATACGAGGGACAAGAGTGGAAATGGTTTGATTTTGGAAATGGTTTGATTTCTTGCTTCTTTTCCTTCAGTTTGTGCTATACTAAAACGATCTTGCAACTTGTATTAGTTGAATTGTCTCTTAAGTTTTTGGACCACAGAAATGTACATTGCAATCATCTAATCAGAAATAAGGGACAAGTATCATGACAAATTGTATTAGTTCTTAGGGAGTTCTGTTGTGATTATCCTTTTTGGTGATTGTTGCAGACATCCTGTTACAAACAATTATTGACTAAAATAAAGCTGTAGTTGCAACATATCCTTTTCTTCAGTCTTCAGTTTATCCTTCAATTTTTTGTACTTCTTCAGGAATGCCCAGCTGGAACATATAAGAATGTAACTGGATCCGATAGAGCTCTCTGTCGTCCTTGCCCTGCTGATGATATTCCTCATCGTGCTGCTTATGTAACTGTTCGAGGTATTTAAAGTTGGAGTTCGTAAGTGTGTTGCATGATGTAAAACCACATGCTGGGAATCTTTGGTTGTCTGCCTGAAATTTGTATAATTGCATCCTAACAATTTGATCTCTGAAATTTTGCGACCTCTTCGATCCACCTTTGTATGTAAAGGAGATATTAGACAGCACGAATGGAGGGTTGCAGTTTTGAAAGCTAGTGCCTTTTACATTCTATGTCAAAGCAACAAACAGCATCTTGTATAGTTGAATTTTCTTGAGATGGACAAATTATTTGGAGGGTAGGATTTGCAGAGGTACACACACACCCATCTCACACACAATGCTGGAAGACATCATGCATTTGCAGGCTCATGCATTATGTTTGTAGTCCTAAACAAGTGCAAAACCTCACTCTGTTCTCTCTACCAGGTGGTATTGCCGAAACACCATGTCCTTACAAATGTGTTTCAGACAGATTTCACATGCCACATTGTTATACAGCCCTGGAAGAGTTGATTTACACTTTTGGTGGGCCATGGCTGTTTGGACTTCTTCTTTTGGGTCTCCTAATCCTCTTAGCGCTGGTGCTCAGTGTTGCTCGGATGAAATTTGTTGGGGTGGATGAATTACCTGGTCCAGCTCCCACTCAACATGGTTCTCAGATAGATCATTCTTTTCCCTTCCTGGAGTCATTGAATGAGGTTTTTCCATGCTCAGCATGTTAATTTCTGTTCATTTAAAAGTTGTATTCAGAACCCAGATAAGGCCTTGGATATCTCCCGTCTCTTGATCGTTGTATATATCTGTATGTGCATGTGTATGTATATATAAGAGTTTGAAAGGAGGGCTGCACTAGCTAATGTATAGATTGACAAGTTGCATATCACTTTTCAGGTCTTGGAGACAAATAGAGCTGAGGAGTCTCAGAGTCATGTGCACAGAATGTATTTTATGGGTCGTAATACTTTCAGTGAGCCTTGTCATCTTCCCCACACTCCTCCTGAGCAAATAAAAGAGATTGTGTAAGTTAATTTGCACACTGTTTTTTACTGCAATGGCTCAATTGACCCTGCTCTTCGGCTAAACTTCAGGGATTTTGATATCAATGATCATTGTAGAACTATGTTTTCACCTTATTTATTTTGGCCTGTCAGATATGAAGGTGCATTCAATACATTTGTGGATGAGATTAATGGTATAGCTGCTTATCAATGGTGGGAAGGTGCAATTTACAGTATACTTTCTGTTCTTGCATACCCCCTTGCATGGTCATGGCAGCAATGGAGACGGAGGATCAAATTGCAAAGACTGCGAGAGTTTGTTCGATCAGAGTATGATCATGCTTGCTTGCGCTCTTGCCGTTCACGGGCTCTCTATGAAGGGCTTAAGGTTTGTTTGTATTAAATGTTTGGTCTGGCGTTAGGTAAAGTCAAGTAGTTGAATATTTGTGTGTGATTTTCTTTTGCATGTTAAGACCACATTTTTTCTATTCCTCTTCCCTTCAAAATAAGCATGTCACATGGCTTACTTTTGGTCCTAGTAGTTTTAAATTTTGTTGTATATTCATTAAAAGTTTGGCCTATTATTGTTATTGTACTTTATGTTTTGAAAATTTCAAGAGAAAGGAGAGGGTGAGATGTTTGAGGATTCAAGACATGGTATATATTCCTTAAAAAACCTAAGACCTTGTGAGAAACAAATCATAAATATTTGGCTCAAGTATGGTCTTTGTCCTTTAGGTAGCTGCAACTTCTGATTTAATGCTCGTGTACTTGGATTTCTTCCTTGGTGGAGATGAGAAAAGAACTGATATTCCTGCTCACCTACATCAAAGATTTCCAATGTCTATTCTTTTTGGAGGTGATGGAAGTTATATGGCTCCTTTCTCAATTCAAAGTGACAATATTCTAACCAGCCTCATGGGTCAGGTTTGACATCCACTTCCAAGAACTCAAAGCTAAAAATTTTGCCATTTTCATTTTTAAGGTTAGGGAGGTAGGTTTAGCTTGACCAACATATTGCAGTTCGTAGCTCAACAAATTGATCTATGGTTTTCCTTATGCAATGCAGATGGTCCCTCCTACCACTTGGTATCGAATGGCAGCTGGTTTGAATGCACAGCTGCGCTTAGTTCGTCGTGGGCGGCTAAGAGTAACTTTTCGACCTGTCCTGAGATGGCTTGAAACACATGCAAATCCAGCTTTGAGAATCCATGGGATACATGTTGATCTTGCGTGGTTTCAGGCTACTACTTCTGGTCATTGCCAGTATGGACTTTTGGTTTATGCTGTTGAAGAAGAAAACGAACATATATTTATTGAAGGCATTGATGGTGTGAAACAAGTTGAAGAAGAATCTCGGTAATGGTTCATTATGTTTTATTGGGGTATAATTTCCATTTATCTGATTAGCCTCTTAAATTTTAGCCAATTAGTGTGTCCACTTTGGAAGTTTATCTCAATCAGGGTGTATATTATTGTGGTGAGTTGTCCTCATTCTGAATTATTGCAAGCATGAAGACGGTGAAATGATGATTATATGAAACAAGATTTGTCAAGTTTGTCATTAAAAAGCCACAAACCAGTTCCCATTGTATGACTAGAGCAGGTAAAAGGTAGTAGAAGGTTCAGACATGCACTCGTTGTAGAGAGGTATTAATGAACATGCATGGAATATGAGGTTGTATGACATAGACCTTTGTGAATTGTTATGCTTTTACGTGTCAATTAATAAATAACTGACCTTTATGGTGAACTTTCATCAGATGTGATAAGATGCACAAATTTGCATTTATGTGTTCCATGCATTTGATGTTGAATGGCATTTGACTTGGTTTTCTCCAGCCTCTTGGTTAGTGGTGTGAACAACACACACAGCGAAAATCCATCTGGTCATTGGAGAGAAGAGATGCTTGTATCCCAAGCTCACAGAAGCAGTTATGGGGGAATCATAGTTACTAACAGCTTAAGAATGCTTAAAGAGAAGAGGGATTTATTTTACCTCATCTCTTTCATAGTTCATAACACTAAACCTGTTGGCCATCAGGTAGCTTTTGTGTCAATGAGTTCAGTACATATGCATTATTTTTTAAAAGTTTACCAGCAATCCAACTTACTTCATCTTTACTCTTTCTTGTCTTGCAGGATCTTGTTGGTTTGGTCATCTCTATGCTTCTTTTAGGAGATTTTAGCTTAGTGTTGCTTACTTTACTCCAGCTGTATTCAATTTCATTGGTGGATGTCTTTCTGGTTTTGTTTTTCTTACCTCTTGGCATTCTTATGCCCTTTCCTGCGGGGATCAATGCTTTATTCAGTCATGGACCTAGGCGCTCTGCAGGCCTTGCACGTATCTATGCTTTGTGGAATGTCACATCCTTGATTAATGTTGTAAGTTTCTGTATCTATCCACGTGGTCACACTTTATTCTTCCACCATATGAGCATTTCAACGTTGTTCTTGCTGCTAGTTATTTCAGTTGCAGAACATGTGATTTGTTCTTCATCTTCTGCGAAGGAATGTCACCTAACCTATTCTTTGACCGTCTGCCAGGTTGTTGCATTTATTTGTGGATATATTCACTATAACAGTCAATCGCCCTCGAGTAAGAAGTTCCCCTTTCAGCCATGGAATATTAACATGTAAGTTGATTCTTTAGCTTACAGAAAGTTGCGTTAATTGGCAAGTTGGTGTGACACAGCACCACTAACATGGTTTTGCGCTTGTGTATTTTTGTGTGGTTATGCTGCAGGGATGAAAGTGAATGGTGGATTTTTCCAGCTGGACTGGTTGCATGTAAAATTTTACAATCTCAACTTGTTAATTGGCACATTGCAAATCTGGAGATTCAAGACCGCTCGCTGTATAGTAACGATTTTGAGCTGTTCTGGCAGGCGTGATGGTATGCCAAATACATATTCCACATTGACAATGAGGGCTCCTTTTCTTCTCCTTTTGCATGCTTTTTGAGAACACTAGGTAAATGGTTGACACAGATCTAGGAATAGAAAATAGAAAAAAAAAATAATAATAAAAATACATACAAATAGAGTGAGCATTAATTGTTGGTTGTAATTTCACGCTTTATCCTCATTTTGGCCTATAAAGTTCAATGTAAATATAAAGGGGCAATACCCGTTTATTGAATTCATTTTGCCATATAGAATCATACATTGATTGTCGAGGAAAAGCTATGCTGGTTGCCTGGAATTCTCAGCGATGATTTCTCAAGATGAATAAAGCTACCAGAGCGAGAGAGAGAGACAATGATGCGTTTGCCAAATTGGCATGATTATCATGTTTCTGGGAGGCGATGTCTTTGTGCATCGACAGATGACAATGTCTTTGTCCAGAGTGTTTACAAAATCGCTTATGCAGGTAGGCCCGTAATCTTCTTGACAATTCGGGAGTTTATGCAGTGAAAAATCTCAATCGAACCAAGCGTGTGACATGCAAGACCCGTAATCTTCTTTGTATTAATCCTGGCAATGCTGGGCCACGCTCTCGATTCCACTCTGAAGTAATTTTATTAATTTAATCATGCTCGGCCAAGACTCATCACTCGAGCATTTTCGATTCGTATCTTTGTTCTTAACCTAACAGGTAAAATTGCTAATATTCTGACTGGCTTTCTCATATTTCGTATAAAAATTAGACCAATGCTCGAGCGTTGGTCCAATACAAGCAGCAACTAGAAATTGAACAAAAAGCCGGATGCAATTTCATAAGAGCAGGAGGTCGGTAGGTAGTGTAGCTTGCCAGTTGTGCAGTGTAGTAGAAGCTCTTCGAACCACCAGTTTCTGATTGATCTTGTTCTCCGAACTCCTCTTTCGTTTTCAAGATGAGCTTAGGGTTCCGAATAAATGAAAAAGCTTCTTTCTTTGTCGTATCATTCTTGCTCGGGGGGTTTTGGCAGAATCGGGTTCAATTCCTTCAACGAGATATGCATGTCTGCATTAAGATTTAAAACTTGTCTATTTTTATAAAATGCTTGGGAAAGAGGACGCACAATAACACAGGGCCGCATTCTCCGACGATTGAGGAAGGAGGAGATTATTCAGAGAGATTTGTTCCAGAGAAAATCTTAACAGTTACCCATCACAGAGTCTGCATAAAGAAAGAAATATATGTCCCTTTTCTACTCAATCTAGAAACAAGATTGGACGTTATTCTGGTTCCTTGGACAAAAGATTATGTGACTAGAAGGAGAGTTCTTCACACCAACGCTGCCAAACGTTCCCCTCCCATTTGCAAGGTCGCACCATAGTTCTGCGACACGGGATTAAAAAAACCCACAGTAATTATGCAATATTCATTGTACATATCATCACAATAAATTAAAATCATTCACGAGCCTTGGTTGATATCCTAAGAATACTAATTATACTTGAAAAACATATTCCCCTTCTAAGTTGTATCTCGAGAGAAAGGGGTTTGGGGGTGGAATGTGATTATAAAATAAAGTTTGAGTCCTTGACTAGAATCCCAAAATCATATGCGAGACTTCATAGGAAAAGCTTGTAAGAAAGGTCTAATTGCCCTTATTTGTTGTGATATAAACAACAAATAAGGGCAATAAGTGGTAAAAAAGCAGCAACTTTTATGAGATTTCTTTCTGCTTATATGGCTAAAGGACCATGCAAAGAAACAACCCATTGTTGTTAACGGTGCATTCAAGGAAAACAACTTACCTAAATAGTCTCACTCCTTGATCAAAACCTTGGGAACTTTGACGTAAGGATCCTCATAGTTTGGTACAGCAGCAATGATAGCTTCCCTGTTGGATGGACATTCAAACGCACATCAACAGTGTTATAACAGTGTTTATCATGACACAAAACTATACGAAACGATGAGAGAAAAACCCATCAATAACCTGTTCTCAAACGTTTCAGGATTATCACAACGCAAGTTGTCACCTTCACTGTCTGTAAGTTGAAAATTTGACATTCAAATTTGAATCAGCTATATGTATGCTAGAAGACAAGGAATGCTACAGCAGACAAACACATCCCCTCCTATTTAATGAATGAGAACTTCAAACAAAAAAGATTCACTTTGTAACTATGTGGTTGTCAGTCTAAATGAGAAGAAGCATGATCAAGGGCTTTCTACCACAAAGTTAAACGAAGGAAATCTGAATTTCTTCATCATATCAAATAGAAATATGACGTGCCAATTCTATAAGCGAAAGTAGCCGGTACAAGTGAACGATGAAACTCAATTTGGATTGCCTGCATTTGATCAAAATGTGATGAGGATTTTCGCCAAAAAAATCATCACAAAAAGCCCTCACCAAATGCTCGAAAAAACAACTACCATGTCCAGTTTCAATAATCTCACGTTTCCCTTCATTCAAATCCCATAAGAATTACATCTTACATTTTCTATAACCACTTTATTGTTTATGCAAATACATAAAACGGTTTTGACAGCATACAAGGATTGTAAAGCACCTGCTCTGATTGAGGGTTCCACACTGTCAAGGTCAACAGCTTGAATTTGTCCAAACCTGAAATAAACAACCAAACATAAAGGGTCTCAAAACACAAACATATCACTGGAAAAAGAAAGAGACAGAGAAGTGCATGCCAATCAATCACTTGTCGGATTTTAGGACCGAATTCTTCAACCTGAAATTTGGAAAGAATATGAAAAACCCACTACATTAAGTGAACAGGAGAGTAAGTTTTGAGTCGTAATGTAGAGATAAAGAAGAGAAAAACCTGCTGTGGGGTTAGTGAAATTCTAGCAGTTTCAGCCAAGCGAGCGACATCTGGTGGTTCAAGAGAGGACCCATTGGCTGTTGCTTTTGTTGTGAATCTTCGTATTGAAGGAGCGGGGCTGATTTTTTTGTGGTTTAGAAGGAAGAGGATGCTATGCTTTGGTGGTGATGGTCCTTTGAGTAGCAAAACAGCTCTGCTTCCCATTTTCTTTCTTTCTTTTCAATGGATTTTCTGAAAGCCTTCCCTAATCCTTTGAATAAATAAAAAGAAGGGTAAATTTTAATTTGGCCCCAATAGTTGTTGAGTGTTTCGATTTCATATAAAGACTTTGATGTGAATCAATCATCCCCCGCAAGTTTCATTTATTTGTTTTTTAGCAATGAAAAACATGTATAAATCACAAAATCCATCCCTGAAATATCATCCAAAAACAGTGGTCAAAATAGTACTAGTAATCCGCAAGTTATTTATTTTTTTTGTTCTTAATATTCGAGGTTCAAACATATAGCAAATTTTTTCTCTAAACAAAAGAAAATAAGGTAATTAATAATTAATTAATTAATTATTGGATGTAATAAACTAAAAACTAAAGAATAGGACGAGAGAACTTGAGAATCTTAGCTGTCTGTTTACTGAAAAACAATTTTATTTTGGAAAGTTTTTTCCATGAAAAAAGTTTATTATTTTCTAATATTTCACAATGTCATGGTAAATGAGTTGGAAAATATTTTCTAGTATTTAGTTATGCCGTAAAAAATAAATTGAAAAATAACTTATTGATATTTTAATTTTTGTTTCAAATTTATTAACAGAATATAGATCAAATCCAACATATGAAAAAAATTAAAGGAGGATGAAATTGAAAAAAATAATTAAATTTCATAAATTATTTCAAATAAAATAAATAGCATTCAAAAGAATAAGGATCAAATTTGATAAATAAAAAAGTTGGAAAATGATGAAATTGAAAAAGAAATTTAAATTTCATAAATTATTTCAAATATAATAAATAGAAATTAAAAGAATTCAAACCAAATCTGACATATAAAAAAAGTTGAAAGATAAAAGAACTGAAAAAAATTAATTTCATAAATTATTTCAAATAAAATAAAAAATAATAAAAAGAATGAGAACCAAATATGATATATAATAGAATTTAAATTAAGAAAAGTGCAATATAAAAACAAATAACAATTAAAAAAATGAGAACCAAAGTTGATGTAAAAATAAAATAAAATAAAATTTTAAGGAATGAAATTAAAAGAACACATAAAAAAGATTCAAAATAAAATGTATAGTAATTAAAAGATTGAAGACAAAATTAATATAAAAAATATTTTTAAATTTCTTACAACTTCTGGAAAGTGTATTATGCTCAATAAAAAAAAATTATTCTAGAAATCAAGATATTTTTTAACTGAAAAATATTTTTCGTTACAAACTTTTTTAATTGTAAACAAATATGAAAAAAATTGACAAGAATTTTCAAAAACAACTTTTCATTTTATGAAATAAAAGGGAAAAGGTTTTCAATGATAATCAATTTTAATACTTATTTTTGTGATTTAGAATTAGAATTAGAATTCATGCCAATCCTTTAACATGTTAACCATATGCTATCCCAACACAACATATCAAAATCAACGATACATAATCATATAGTAGGTGGTCTAGTAGTAAGAGTTTGAGATTAAAGGGTTCGCTACCCCTGTGATCTCAGATCAAGCCTTGTGGTTGCTAATATGATGACTATTGGAGGTTTAAATGATCATTAACTTCAGAGCCCGTGAGATTAATTAAGGTGCGTGTAAACTGGTCCGGACATCCATGTTAATAATAATAATAAAAAATCAATGATATATCTTTATTGTAAATGGAATTATATCATAGAGTGAGCCATTAATTACATCAAATTAACAGTATAGGAATTCAATTAATTGTGTATATGTTTGGATTGAATTTAGAAAAATATTCACACCCCTGTAGACAACTCTAGTAGAGTAGAGTTGGTGCACAGGAGAACATGAGAAAAAGATAGTACTGATGTCGATCGAAGATGCAGAGAGGGAGGGAGGGAGCTTAACTGTCAACATGCCGAAAGGAAGGCTGTTCATGAAAGTGCATGTAATATCAAGGCCGAGGATGCCAACAAGAGATTACAACTTCAACTGGGCAATATTGATCAGTTTATTAATAATCCTGAAAGTATAAAACAAAGAATGCATGGGGCAATTTCTTTTTAATCGGATAATGCACTAGTTTAATGAGAATAAGCAACGCAAAATTAAAGCACGAAGAAAAATGACATGGGCTATCATTTTGCGTGGTCATGGAGGGCCTGCTCCTAGCTGGCCAGTCTTGGCAACCGAAGGCTCTCCTAAGTTATCATCAATTAAGGATATTACAGATGTACATATGTGCTTAGAGCAGATCTGTATGCACCAAAGCGGAGTTGGGCTTGTTCAGCATCGCAATCATCTGGGGCGGAACAACATAGGAATCAACAAATTTACTGTCGTAGATTCCAGCGATCTTGCCACATGAAAGGAAGCTTGTGGTGTCGTCCCCATCCGTAACAATACAACTAACTCTGAACCTAAAGGGAAAAAAACTGTTCTTGAAGCCAATGAATTGATTATGGAAAGGAGAGTAATCTGAATAACAAATTGCATGTTTTGTGTTCTAACCATGATGACACAAGTGCAGATTTTGTCGGTCCATGTTCAGTACAGCTAAAGCTGGTTGAGTTGCTGGAGAGTGTCTTGTTGCACTGTGGACAGCTCTCAAACCACCATCCTCGACAGGTGAATCGCATGCTCTGCATATTCAAATGAAAAGAAAAGAAAAGGCACATACAAGTTTGGAAAAATGTAACCAAAACAAAGTTGAATGCAATCTAGATAACAAGGAAAAACTATTCGAGAGAAGCAAAGAAAAACCTCATGCTGAAATGGATCCATACAAAGGATCTCTTTGATTGTCTTTCGGTTTTCATTGACTTGTTCATCAAGTGATATAACAACATGGAAAGATGGAGGGAGTTTTTGGATTTCAACTGGAAATTCACCACAGCTAATTAAAGAAAAATTAAGTTAGAGAAAACATTAATAACCCAAGAGAAAAAGAGGTATGTATTTAAAGTATTAAAAAATAAGAAATAATGACTCGCTTTGTCCTATTAGTCATGTATTAATATTTTATAATGTCTTGTTTTTTGATGATAACAAAAAATGCTTGAATAAAATTAAGTTTAAACATCTTTTATATGAATATTACATCTACAAGCATATAGAATTGAATGAAGAAATCCATCAACAAGTCTAAGATGTAAAACAAGTAAAGGCTTAGCTATTAAGGATTCATTTTAGAGCTTATTGTTAAATCTTTATATCTTACTCAATAGCAAACTAAAATGAATTCACACACTTCACATTGCATGCATAAATAGGATTGATATGTATTTAATCGATTCAACTTTTACTAGGTTTGAAAATGCCAAAACTGGTTTTTAAGTTAAACCGTCGACCGCTTAAGCATACCAAGTGAACCAGTCGACCACTGTCCATCCGTGATGGACACTTGGATATTTTTCAGGAATCGGTTGACCGAATGATATGGTCATTTGAATCGGTTAACCGTTTTAGGTTTCAGAGGCATTTTAACGACTAGTTTCTTTTGGAAACATATATGCACCTCTTTTTTATGCAAAATTAAGAAGATATTATAAACATACGTGATATAAAAGCTATTTCAAAAGAAAAACCAACTAGAAATCATCAATCCTAACATACTCTAAGTTTTGCTAAATTAAATCTTTATATTCTAGCACAAGATTATAAAATCTCACACTTATTACCCTTACACACCTTCAATAGTCTTAAGTGCTATTGAGTAAGTTATAAAAATTATATTTTTCAATTGTATAATTTACTCTTTGAGAGAGTGAATCTTGTTGTAAACAAATCATAATTGTAAACACATAAGAGTTTGGATAAACTCTTGGCATTGGTGAGGTATTGTCACCAAGGGAAGAATCTTGAAGAGGAGACATCTTCAAGTGATGTAATTGCTTGGTGTGAATTCATCAAGGGTATTATATTTTTCACTTGGATTAGTAAAAGAGTAAAATACTCAAGTATGGTTAGTACCTGACATGTGAATGTAGGCTTGCTGAACCACGTTAAAAATCAAGTTTGCAATCTCTCTTTCCTTATCTTTTTACTTTAAGCACTTAAGTATATTGTTGGTTATTGTGTTATATATGCTTAATGTGATTATTTGCATTATTTGACATAATTAATGGAACACCTAATTCACCCTTTTTAGGTGGTGTTGTTGCCTTAATATTAGAACAACATATCTGGGTTGAAATACTAGAGTGAAGCAGCAGTTCTAGTTAGAATTTGCTTCGCTTGCAAAGGAAGTTGAACAATAAAAGTAAAGAGGAAATGAAGCTTCTATAAACAAAAATGAAAAAAAAAAAAGTTAATGTCAAACCAGTGTTAAAAAGGTAGTAAAGCAAACCTCAAAATTTTATGACATGAAATCTAGCAAAAACAGCGATGATTGAAGACTCATGCATGCTTACAACAATGTCATCAAAGCTTCTAGCAACATCACCCCACATAGTGATACAAAGTTATTCCCCTCCAAATTAGAACAAAAAATGTTAAAGACATGTGAATTAATATAATTGAAAATCTAGAAACAAAGTAATATTGACCTTCTATTTTAAAGGATAAACTCCCTCTTATCTTCAAGCCCTTGGCCATGAAATAGAACTTTTTTGATTGATTGGATTGTTGTGAGCCTACCGAGGACATCTACAAAAAATTTATCTTGTAAGTCATGAGAAAGAGTATATGTTAAATCCTTATACAATGAATAGGAAAAGCAATTGAAATGAATACATGCTGGGATCCTTGATCCCTTTCTTTTAGCTAGAACATGTGAAAAATCAGTTAGATTAAAGAACTATTGTGGCACAGTAGGTGTGATAGAAGCAAGTTGAGTTACTTTGGTGTAAGATTCCATGTAAAACCTCGAGAATAAAAATGAAAAAAGAGGATTTATAATTATAATAATAAATATAATAATAATTCATTTTTTTATTATTATTATGAAAGGTATGAGAGGTGTGGCTCAAATTGTGAAAAATATTAGAAATGGGGTCAAAGTGAAATTAAGAAGAAATAGGGCTATAAATACCCTATTTCTTCTCCTTCTAAAACGGTAGCATATACAATAAGGAGGGGGGATTTTCAGATTTATTCTATAAAAAATTTAAGAGAGAAACACCAAAACCTAGCAAATTTTACAAATTTTAGACAAGTGGTAGGAGGAAGACACCATTTAACAAGAGAAATTACAAGAATCAAGTATGGTAATTGTGAGGAAAAGGAGGTGGGTGGCCGACTACACAAGAGGAAAAGAGTAAAAAAATCTTCAATTAATTGAGAAGTGAAGTTTAGATTACCCTCAAGTAAAGAGTACGAAACTCAATCTCTTACGAATTAAGTTCAATTTGGCTTGAAATTGTGTAATTTTTCTTGAATTGAGAATTAGGGTTCTCAAACACAAATTAGAGGAAATGCAAGATTGTCTAAAATTAGACCAATTAGAGTGTTGTAAATTACTTTGGATGTGAAATTGTGTAATTACAAAAAAAAGAGGTTCAAAGTGGCTGGCCACTAGAGGGAAAATTAGAGGAGAAGAACTTATGATTTTTCTTATTTAGTTAGGATGTGTTGTTGCAATGTGAATGATAACTAGAAAAGAAAATTTATCACATAAGAAGAAGAAGGAACCCTTCGTTCCTTTGGGTCAAGTTTGGCCAAGGTGAGAATTGGTAGGGGAAGGGGGAGTTTTGAGATTTCGTATGAAAATTAGGAGTGATTTAGGTGTAATGAAAAGTTTCTAACAAAGGAAAATAAGATAACTTGATGTTATGGGAGTTGTGTAAATCAGTTTCGTACGTCATGAGGGGTGGAAAGGAGTTATGGGCCACACGTATGGCCTATAATGTGTTTTTTAGGATAGTTGTGAAATGTAGGAAATTGTGGATGCAAAAATGTGTATGTGTTTTTAAAGTGGTTTTAAACCATCTTAAAAAAAAACAGAGAAGAAGAAGACAAAATTAGTGTAAATGATCATGAGAGGTCATATTTAGAAGGGTTGCCATGCTTATAACGGTAGGATTAACTATCTTGAGAAAGAAAAGGGGAATGATGATAATTGGAGATGCATTTAATCCATTGATGAAAAACTAGGCAGATTCTTTGCCTAGATTTTCGAGAGGATTCGGGCTTGAAGATTATAAAACTCAGGGAGGGTTTCTTCATAGAAGTTGTAGCTTGGGGTGTTAGTTTTTTGAAAAATTTGACCCCACTTAATTTGGAGCTCTGAAACTTCATATATAGATAAAAATTAGAGGGGAGGTCGATCTGCCATCCCTGTTGGCAGATTCAGCCAAGTGGACAAAACGGTGAAATCTAGCCATATTAAGGGTGGAATTCATTTTCCCTCCCTATGTAAAATGTGTAGCATCATGTCCTGACTTTCAAAAAGAAATAAACTATATTTGAAATTGAAATTGTGATGTTTGTTATGACTGCTAATGAACCGAAATCCTAAAGGATAATAATGGGAATGTAAATGTGAAAATTATGGTAAAAGAGAAATGAGTATTGTCGCCATTACTGTTATTATGTTGTGAAATGTGATTTAGTATGGAATAATGATGGGTACTTATGGATTCAGGAGGAACCATAGGAGAAGTACAACAATAATAAGGGAGCACGAGCCAAGCTTCTGTAGCAGGTATGTATTCTATATTCATACCATTTTTAAATAAGGAGAATCTTAGTAACCTATTTAATTGATGAATCTTGTGCTTATGTATGAAACCGAAGGAAAAAAGGATGAAAATGAAACAAATAGGGAATGTGAATTGGATTTGAGTTATGGGTCAAAATTGATGACGAGCAATGGTAGTAAGGAAAAATTCATAAAAATAACTCACTTCTTGGATTTGATTAGCTAATCCCAAACAGGGGAGGCTAATGATGTTAGTAAGTTTTACTAACATCAACATGACCATTATGGAGGATTGAGGAATATGGAACTTGATTAGCTGTTTGGATTAAGAATAGTTAATGGTATCGATGGGTAACGTCGGTATCAATAAACTCATGGAACTTGATTAGCTTTTCTAAGGTGAAAGCTAATGATGTCAAAAGTCCTTGGCATCGACATTCTCGAAAATATCTTAAGGTATTTATGGAACACTAATTAACTATTTCGGATTGGAAATAGTTAATGGCATCGACAAGTTACATTGATATCAACATTTTCAAGGATTTGATTAGTTAGTGCTGGTAGAGGCGACTAATGACACTAATGAAAGTCATTAGTGTCGGCATTGACCTCCTTATATTTGGGAAGAGGCGACATAATTGGTATTTCAAAAAAGAAAAAGAAAAGGGGGAAATAAGATTGATAATAATTACAAATAGGAATGTTGAACAATTCCAAAAAATGATAAATGGAGACGGAACAAAAGAAAATTCAATGAGAATTTCAAGAAACTACGATTGTGCACCTTTGAGTATATGTTTATATTTATATGTATACATGTTATGTGATTTCCTTTCTCTAATATATTTCTTTTAACATAATTGCCTTGAACATTATGTAATTGTAGGACCATCATATTCATGCCAGGAGTAACATTTTAGGTCCTCTAATCTTCTTTTGTATAATCTAGAAAATAAATGAATATTTGTAAACCCCGGGAAAAATAAAAGTTGCTTAAATTACAAACTAACTACATGAGAAATAAAAATGAAGAAATTCATGCATGGGTTAAATAAAAACAGGAATTTAGAATTTTTTGGATATAAATTTCCGGGCGAAATAATTCAAGATATTATAAATTAACCTGGTAATGTTGAGGGTTAGATTTAATTGAAGAAAATAAACTAAACTAAAAGTTGTGGAGTGAAATTATAAGAAATGAAAAGAGGTATAACTTAATTATAAGAATAAAAAGATGTGAGGGGAGGCGGGGAAAATAATACACTTAAAGGAAATAGGGCCTAAGTGCAAATAAGAGAAATTATTAAGTATAAATACTCATCTCCTCATCAAAAATCTGCAGCAACTATAAGGAAATAAAAGAAGGAGTTTTTGTATCCATTATTGCAAATCAAGAGAGAAACACCAAAATTTCAAGAAACCATCCAAGATTAAGGGTTTATAGGTAGAATAAACACTTGGGGGCAAGGAATTAACAAGAAAAATTTGAACAAAAGAGGGAGGGTAATGTCGGCTATCCATAGGAAAAAGAGGGGTCGAAAATCTTCAACTGGTTGAAGATCGAAACCTTGATTCTTACCGGGTAAGATGTTCTAATCATGGTCCTATAAGTCATTTCAAATTCAATTATGAATTGATGTCTTGATGTTGAATTAGAGATTATAGTTCTCAGACTTGAATTGGAGAAAATGTAATAGATGTTAAAATTAAGTTAATTCATGTGTTGTATATGATTGAGGACATGAAACCATGATAATTTACCCAGAAAATGTAGTTTGTGAATGTTATATGTGAATGGAAGGGGTGACGAATCTGGACAGGCTTTTCTCTCGATTTTGATTAGATTTCGGGTAAGAGGATGAAGAAATTAGGATCAGGTTCCTTTATAGAAATTGTAGTTTTGGATGTTGACTAACTAAAAAAATTGATCTTGCTCAATTTGGAGCTATAGAACTTCAGTTATGGGTTACCAACCGAGACTGGGTCATGACAAACCTTGTAGGCTAGTAGGTCTGCTTCATTGATGAGCAATTTTAACTATCTTGAAGGTAGAACTGGGTTCTCCTTCCTCAGGGGACTTGTAGCCACGTGTCTTAGCTTTCCAATACGACCAACCTCGCTTGAAACGGAGTCCTAGAACTCCGGATATAGTTAAAAATTTGAGAAGAGGTCGGAATGCGACCTCTGCAGAAAGTAACAATTCAAGACAGTTACGGTTGGACAATAACAGTCTAATGTCTAGATAGTAACAGCTCAAGACAGTAACAGTACAAAGTTTAGACAATAACAGTTCCATACAATAATAGTTCAAGACATTAACAGTTCAAAATAATAGCAGTTGGACAGTAACAGTTTAATGTCTATACAGTAAGGGTTCAATACAGTAACAATTCAAGACAGTAACGGTTGGATAGTAACAGTCCAAAGTCTAGACAATAACAGTTGGACAATAATAGTTTAAATATAAAGAAAGGAATGATAACTATGACTGGACAAGAATGATAAATTAATGGGTGTAATGAGAAAAATGTAAAATATAAAGAAAAAAATGATTGAAAGAAAGACTTATTAGCTGTTGATATGATTATTATAAAACATATCATTGAATGAGGAAAATTTATGAGATAAGCTTGTGCTTTCAAGAGGGACCACAGACGTTGTGCAACAGCAGCAGCAGGGGAGCACGAGTAGAGCTTCTACTGCAGGTAGGTGATCCTCACTAAACTTTTTAGTTAAATTCAAGAATTAAATATTTTAATAATGTGAGATGTGAATTTGCAAACGTTGGATATTATGTGAAATGATGGAAATTGGTGTAATGATGTTATTTCGGATAGTATCTTGAATGTATGTATGTTCAAGGTGAACTACCCTTGTGTGCATCGCCAAGTGTTGGGAGTACCACTGACAAAGAAAATATGAGAAGTGTAATATGTGTTTCGACCAGCATACATTTAGTGTATGTTAGGATCCCGGGCAAGGGGATCACCATGTTTTTTATTAGCATACATTTAATGAATGTTAGGATCCCGGGAAAGGGGATCACCGTAATTTTTGACCAGCATACATTTAATGTATGTTAGAATCCCGGTGTAAGGGGATCACCGTAATTTTTGACCAGCATATATTTAATATATGTTAGGATCCCGGATAAGATGATCTCCATATGTTAATGCTAATGGGATGATGATGATATCGATGAAATTGGTATTAGTAATGTGTGGGTGAGACAGTTGCAGTTGATTTTAATGGAATCTTGAATGGAAGTTAGAAATGAGAGATGAAACAATTTTCAGTATATGAAAGAGAAGTTCTAATGGAAACAAATAGGGAAAAGGAATATAATAAGAATACATATCTACTTTTTTAAAATTATTAAAAATTTGTGGTACTGTACCTATTGTGATATTCATATTTCAATAATATATATTTTGTTTCAGGACCATTGCATGCACAACAAGAGTAGATGTTAGCTTTTATTCACTTTTTGTTATGTAGTCTAGGTTAGATGACCTTACATTTTGTAAACATGGAAACATTTATATATCTTAATTTGTATAATTAATGTTTAAACTTGATTAGATGAACTTAACTATGTAGTTTATATAACCATGTTCCATGTATGCGTATTTATATATTTTATCCATCCATAATGATATTTGTTATATAATGTATATCATAAATACTATGGTTGATATGTATGATGATGTTTGGGGGATTGAGACTCAGGATGATTGGGTCGTGATTGAGTTAAGAGATACGGGTTGTTAGAGGTGTAAACATGTTAAATGTCGATAACTTGAGACCTTTTGGTATAGGGAAAATCCCGTCGAAATTTTGGTAGACTTTAATATGAACACCATGTATATATGTGTGTGTGTGCGCGCGTACATATATATACATTAATTACTCTGTTTTTCGGTTGACATGAGATTGTTGTTTTTATCCCGGATATGAAGATGTTACAATATTAATGTATTTTGTCTTAATGAATTATATGATTTGAAATGTAATAATACTTTGTATGTTTATTGTCAGAAGTAAATTGTACTACTTATACTTGTAAACTTAATGTTCGTTCACTTTTGTTTATTTATGAATCAATGCATGTCTAGTGTAGAAGAAAAAAAATTGAAAAAATGAAATAATATGCTTGTGCCTATGAATAATTTTTTGTTGAGACTCACAATGATGGTGATATGGTTGAGAAATGAGTTTAAGATTTGTGTAGGGTAAATTGTCGATAATTTAGGACCTCTCAAATTCCAATATAAAAAAAACTCTACTGAAATTTCAGCATAAGTTTTGATAATTTCTAGTTATGTTTATTTTTTTTAAAAAAATTCCTCACAATTTTTCTTATATGATTGATATGTTTAATTATAGAAGCGGGAATGTTACATTCTAGGTCTATAATCACTTCATGGTATGCTAAAATGTTGGCATATCGATTCTCATATGTAAAAGCCCTTAACCTCGATGAAATCACCTTCAATTATGTTCAAACCAAAATATGTTGCATCCTTAGCCTTGGATGATCCTTGTATTGCCCTCTTTTATTGTGAAAAAAAGAAGAATAAGACAGGATTTGATGAATTGTTAAGAGGTTGGTCATTTGTTTAATATAGGCTAAACTTATGATCAACTGACAATGTAACTAACGATAAATAAAGGGTAAAAGTATGCTAAATCAAGATTTTTTAAAGGTTTTATTAAAGTCAGCACATTTAGAATAATTTAATGGGAATCTAAATAGATTATTACAATTCTAAAAACATCATTCATAACATAAGGCCTGAATGTAGTAATCTAATGTTAGGAACCACCTCAAATCAAGAGAAAAAAAAAATAGTGTAGTAAAGTTATAATAACCTAGCTAGTTGTCAAAGAAAAGACAGTTGAAGCTAGTTGTTTGCTCGTTTTATTTTGGCACCCAAACATGGCATGCCCTAGCTCAGATCAATGAATAAAAGTGATACTTCTAAATGCTTTTCAAAGGAATTTTAATCAATCTGCACAACCAGAAAAGATGTCAGGTGTATTATAAGGTAAAAACAAATTATTAATGTACAAAGATTCATCTATGAAGGCAATAAAATATGACAAATGATCATAGGATGGTCATTAAACAAGCAATTAATATCTACATGGACTGCGAGGCAAAAAATAGTAAACGGAAAGCATAATAAAACAGGAAAAATTAGTGTAAGCTAAGTGAAAAATGACCTTTTTGGGAATGCCCTTATGATATATATCCTTATAAACAACATTCTTGGCGCAATCGATTTGATTTCCTTCGTTGTCGCAAGATATGATATTCAACCTGTTTTTTAGATGCAACTCTTGAGAGAGCAACATATAACTGACCATTCGGCAAGCTGTATGATGATAACTCTTAGGGTAAAGATTTTATCCCTGATGTTGTTTCCTGTCATTCTTCGAGCCTTGATGACTCATTCGGCAAGCTGTGTGATGATATAAGCCTTGTTCCATTACATAGACCTACAACTGGGTTAAGGTTCCTATGCAACATAACTGGTGTCCCTAATTTCAAAGCAAGAGCGTGTGAAGGGACACCATTGAATTCAAGCTGATTTATAAACTCAATTGGATATAATAATTCTGTGTTGTTTCCATGACCAAAAGATGCTTCAACAGAATTTGTGTTGAGATAAATCTCCAGATGACCCTGTGTGATATTAAAAGTGAAATCATTAATCTCAGAAACAATGATGTTCTTAGGTGTAACTATCGCCCTTTCTTTGAAATAAGATGGGTCAACTTGAGGTCGCTCAATGTTAGGATAGATGCATGAAACCATAGATGCAACTGGGTCATTGAAACCTTGGAGTTGCAGTTCATATGGAATTCTAACCAAAACAGCATCTTGGTCATCTAAAAATGGCAAATCACAAATGTCTCTATTGCCACTTTTAAGAATCCATTCAACAAAATGTCCAGTTTCTTCAATTTCATCAGAATTAAGCCCATTAGTTGATAGTCTTATATTTTGTTTAAGCATAACAATTGTAAACTTAGGCTAAAGCAACGAGAAACTTAAAGAAGCATTTATAATCTCCTCCTTTGTTCCACCAAAGATAACGAGAATAATCTGACAAAAATGTCCACCTGATAAGACTGATTTCCCACCGAAAAGTTCATCCTGGCACCTTCCATCAACATCCTTCAGCACATCATCACATAATGACCTATCCAATGCTTCGAAAGAGAATCGATTATTCATTGGAGCCACATCTCATACAGTAAGGGATGTGATGAGGGAATAAACGAATTGTGAAGAATCTAACAGAATGAGGGAGACAGGGAGAGAATTTAGGACTGCAGGGGAAAGGGCAAAATAATATTTCCTTCTATATTTCATGTGTTTTGGCTTGTTAGAACCGCCTCCTTGTATTGGCATGATGGAAGGCGAGAACAAGTTCTCGTCCCTTCTTGATTACAGTTTATATAAACGGTGCGTATTAAAGATAAAAGCGGTGCGTATTGGGTGTAGCTAAAACGGTGCGTGTGGTTGTAACGGTTATTTAATTTGCAATGACATATTTGGCACAGAAACATGTACTCTTAATTGGTATTCAGTATCATCACACATCCATCGCTAGAAGAATTGATTAAGGAGACCATCTGGATCAACAACCTCGTAGTGAAGAATTATGCTAACAAATAGCTGTCTTAGTTGTGAAGACGATTTTTTACAATAACCTCTGAAAAAACCTCATTCCGTTCTTTATCATCCCCTAGAAGGCCCAAAGCTTTACAGGCAAGCTAAAAAGGTGGATAGATTGTCCTAGAAATACTACGTAGGTCCTCAAAGCTTGTTGCTCTTGGAACATGGATCAGGAACATCCTAACATAATACAATTCACTGGCAGCAGGATGAACACATGTAACACAATCAAGGTATAAACCTCGTGTCCTAGCTAGCTAGGTTACCCATTCCTTCTGCCTAGCCTCCTAGACATATTTATTAGGGAATTGTGAATAACAAAGACTCTAAGCTTCAACATCTTTTCTATTTTGTTTAAACCATTATGTAAGCATTGTTTTATTAATTCTTGGTTTTCTAGGAATTGATGAGAGGGAATCATCTAACCTGATGTTGCAATGGCAAATGTATTTGAAGCAAGTATATAAATCTTTTTTTTCTTAATCTCTCTCTTGATCTCAGACCAAATATTGACATTGTAGATGAATGTTATAAAAAGGTCTGGATTGCTATAATAACAGTATATGGTCGTCATGGCATCTTGATAATTACTCATCATGTATCGTGAGCTTCCAGTCAAAGAAGATGGGATCAGGATAGCCTTCCCAGTTCTTTAAGAATAGCTTCTTGGATTCCTCCGTAAGCTTCGTCGCTCCTAAGATTATCTTGGTTTGAATGAATATAATCAAATTTATTCATGGGCCTAGACGATTGTGAAGACTTGTCATTGTGAAGACTTTCAATAAGAAAAAGCTGTATAATTAAATGGTGGCAAAAAATCTTTATATAGGAAAAAGATATATAACAAAATTTATTCATGGGCCTAGACGATTTATTGATTGATCCTTCACCAAAATTGAGAAAAATACAGGTGCGATGATGAGCTGAACAAAACAAATAAGGATACGAGTAACAACCACAAAATATTTAACGATTGTTGAAGCTAATAACCAAAAGTGTAATGGCAAAGTATCTGAGGGCCGCACCAAAAAAAGGTTAGAGTTCCTAAAAACGCCACGAACTGTTAAGATAAGAATGACCAATTTAAAATTAAAAAGCTGCACAGGTTACATAATCTGCGAGGATGAATCCAAAGGTCAGACCGAAAAAGAAATAAAAATGAAAGAAAGGGTGAGCACCTGATATTGTAATAAGAAAAGAAGCTGATTGCAATGTGAGCAGAACCGAAGAAGGAACCACCCAAAAGAGCCTTGTAAGATGCTTGAAGGAATACAATGCCACGCACCCCTGCAAAACCTCCAAATGAGACAGCAAGCAAAGTCTAAGAGTTATAACACAAGGCATTTTTAATAAAAAATTGTCAAAGCAAAATATGTATACACACACAAATAAAACACTCATAATAGATAAATCAATGGCATGCAAACAGCCTCAGCAATTACACCAGTAAAGAAGCAGCAATCGACATGTTAAAAAAAAACAAAGTCAATAGCAAAAGAGCATGAAAGTAAAGAACAAAAGAAGCACAGGTGCCTCCGTAAAATATGCAATGAGGCAGCAACCAAGTCAGTTTTTAAAAGATATAATGAGCCACAAAGCTGATTCCATCTTTGAAATGAACAACCAGAATCTTTAAGGAGAAAGCCTAAGGAGTTTCGACAAAGAAAAATTCCTCCCCCAATGAAAACTGGCAGCATTGAAAGGAAGGCAACCATATAAATTTTAAAGGGCAAGCATACATCCAATCCAAAATGACCAGCATGAAAAAGAGAGAACATGTTGTCTCTGAAAATCATGAAAAATAACGAAAAAAGTATTGGATCCTTCGAAGAAAATAAAAATAAAAATAAAAGAAGCACCAATTGCTGTAGTGGAAATTGCAAAAGCTGCGGTCAATAACACATTGCATCAAAGTTGTGAATAAAAGCACAAAAAAACCACAATAAATAGGTGCATCACCATTGACATAGAAGGAACCCTTTTAGCAAATCTAAAATGGAAGCATTGAAACCACGACAGTCATTTAATTTGAACAACGCAAGGGTAATAATGAAAGAAGAAAAGGGCAACATTTCAAAGGAAAAAAACCAAAGAAGAAGAGGGAAAACTCATCTGCCATTTCAATCTAGCAGCATTGAAGGCAAGGTAACAACATACATTTTACAAGGCAAGCATATTCCAAAGAAAAAATGATCCAAATAGCATGAATAGAAAGATCAAAATGTATCTCAAAAAGCATGCAATAGTGTCAAAGAAGTGCAAGATCCTTCATCAAAAAAATAAAACACAAAAGAAGCACCAAGCCATGTAAGAAATTAAACCAAGTTCTTTGTAATAACTGTTGCTATCAATACAACATAAGAAAGCTTCGAATTTATCAACCAAACACGCAAGAAAAAGGTGCTGGAGATTTTCCATAGAAGAAGGAGCGGAGTATCCTTAATTAAAAAAAAAAGGGTAAACCAAACAATCAAGGAAAAAAACAAAGTTAAACTTAAAAGCTTCTGCCCACAACGAAGCATAATCCAACCATAATTTAATCAACAAAAACACACATGAGAAAGGTGAGAAGTGTAGGATCCTTGACTAAAGAAATAAAACTCAAAGAGACAGTAAACAATTTAGGAAAAAGACCCATGTTAAATGCAAAAAATTCTTTCAACAACACAGCTTAATCCAGCTGTAAATTTATTAGCCAAGCACGCTAGAGGAAAGTGAGAAGTGTAGGATCCTTAACAAAAAAAAAGATAAAAAAAACATTAAATGATTTAGGAAAAATAGCCAAGTCAAACGCAAAAGCATCTGACAACAAAATAGTATAAACAAGTAGATCATTTATCAAGTAATCACCCAAGAGAAAGGTGCAGTAATTATGCTATATATAGCAGGAAACCTATTAGCCAATCTAAAATGGCAGAATGGCAAACACGGTAGTCATCTAAATCAAACAGGGCAAGGGAAAGAATGAAAGTAGATAAGGTAGTCCCTCAAAGCAAAAAAAAAAAAAAAAAACATAGTAGAAAAGAGGACGTGAGCTAAGTTAATTATAGAAGCACCCAAGCAACCTCCGAAGCTGTCTGAAAAGAGAAAAATTCAGCCCCTCCTGCCAATAATCAAAAGAGATAGGAAACCACATTTAAAAGGCTAAACCAGCAGATAACTTATCAAGCATTCACGGCAGAGAAAGAAGAAAAGAGCAGTACATCAAAGCAAAAAAAAAGAAGAAGAAGAAGAAGAAGAGAGGATGTGAGCTGAGTTAATGACAGAAGCATCCAAACAACCTCCGCAGCTATTGCAAAACATAGAACTTCAGCTCCCCCAGCCAACAATCAAAGCAGATAGGAAACCACATCTAAAAGGCAAAAAAAATCTCTTCAAGAAAGAAAGGGCGTAAGAAAAGATATCTGTATAGGTACATGTATTTACACACTCGGAACAACGTGACACACAGATAAACACCAACCAAGACCAGCACGAAACAATTTCTGAAAAAAGCTAGACATGCACCTCTAACAACACCTGAACCTAAAAGAGCGCACATAAAAGAAGCTGACAACACACGCATGTAAGAACCTAACAACAACATGAACAAAACAATACAGCTAATGGATTAATAAGATAGAGAAAAACAACACAACACGCAACATCGAATGGCTGGCAAGGCAAATAAAACAAAGCCATAGCACAAAGGACACCAATGAAACAGATAAGTAGGCTAACCAAGAACCGACCGAAATCTAATCTCTCTCAGTTCAAAGTACAAAAGCCAGAGCTGCAAATAAAAATAAGTCGGAGAAAAAACGATAACTGAAATTGAGAAACAACTTCCAGCCAAAAAAATGCAACAAATAAGCAGAAGGACAACAACAGACACCAGCCAGCTGAAGCAATGGCAGAAAAGTACCCAAACGCAAAAAGAAAATCATGCAGACCCAAAAGAGCAAAACGAAAGGAAATGGCAACCCAGAAATGACCCTAAAACCACGCGCCCCTACAAACCAAAAATAAATGACGTGAAAGCCTGGCAAACCCAATGAAAACGGTAGCATGCCATCGAAAGAAAATTATAAACTAAAAAGAAAATGAAGTGACAGAACAACAACCAGATTTTTGGGAAATTAAAAAATAACTCTTAAAAACCAAACCAAATGAGAACAATTTAAAAAACACTAACCAACAGCCCCCCTGACAGCATACAAAGGCCAGCGAGAGGCAAAGGAACCGAATTCTCCAAACTAAAAGCAAACGAACCTCTTGAATGTCCAATCCAACCGAGAAAGCAGCAGTTCTCCCAATGCTACTACAGGATAAAAGGCCCAACCAATTGGGTTTTCCATTTAATACATGATTATGATTACATGTCATTTCTGTTGGGTAATTCCAGAACTCAAACACACATAAATTTACGTGGTTCGGCAACTTGCCTATTTCACGGAGCTACTGGTTTGTATTAATCAAACTTAGAAACAATACAAACAACAAAACAAGGAGGAGGAGAAAATTTTCTCTACTCAACTCAAGCTCTCTCTCTCACGTTTTTTCTCTCTGTGTTTTCTTCACACATCAACACACCAGCTCTTCACTGAGCATACATATATATTGAGCTAGGAGTGAAGGGCATAAATCATGCCCTGATTTATGCCCACCGTTTGTGTCCTCCACCATGTGCCAAGTGGGAGATTAGGTATTCCCACTTGCATATGGTGGGACATTGTTTGTCTCCACTAACTAACAATCTCCCACTTGGAGACAAACAATGAAATCATCATTTATCCTTGAAGACCAACTGAAGTTTTACACAACTTCAGTTTATCAAGTGTAACTCCTTTGGTTAACATGTCAGCTGGATTCTTGCTTCCACAGACCTTTTCTAGCATCAGTTGTTCATCGTCTAGCAATTGTCGGATGAAGTGATATTTGATCTGAATATGCTTAGTCCTGGAGTGAAATGCTGGATTCTTGGCAAGGAAGATTGCACTCTGACTGTCGCTATACAAAGTACCCTTTCCATTCATCTTGCCCAATTCTTTCAGAAAACTCTGCAGCCATACGATTTCTTTTGCAGATTCTGAGACTGCAACATATTCAGCTTCTGTTGTTGAAAGAGCGACGATCTTTTGCAAGGTAGAACTCCAGGAAACAGCAGTACCTCCTAGAGTATATACATATCCTGTAGTGCTCTTTCGGCTATCAACATCTCCTGCTAGATCAGCGTCTACAAAACCTTCAAGTTTCAAACCACCAGTTGTGAAGGTAAGACATGTCTCTGATGAACCTTTTAAGTACCTCATGATCCATTTCACCGCCTCCCAATGCTGCTTTCCAGGATTGCTCATATATCGGCTTACAACTCCCATTGCATGGGCAATGTCTGGTCTGGTACAGACCATAGCATACATCAAAGAGCCGATAGCTGAGGCGTATGGAATCTTATCCATGTATCCACATTCTAGCTCAGTTTGTGGTGACTGGTCTTTGCTGAGCTTGAAATGATTCCCCAGAGGTGTACTTACTGGTTTAGCATTATCCATACTAAACCTGCTGAGAACCTTCTTGACATACTCTGTTTGTGAGAGCTTTAGTATGCCTTTGTCTTTATCTCTGATGATTCTCATGCCAAGTATTTGTTTAGCAGCTCCCAGATCCTTCATTTCAAACTGTTTTGACAATTGTTGTTTCAGCTTGTCAATCTCCTCAATGCTGGATCCTGCAATCAACATATCATCCACATATAATAGTAGAATGATGTAGGAGTTGTCAAAATGTTTGACATAGCAACAATGATCAGCCTGGCATCTTGTGTATCCCGAATTACACATGAAGTTGTCAAACTTCTTGTACCACTGTCTTGGAGCTTGCTTCAAGCCGTATAAGCTTTTCTTTAGCTTGCAGACTTGTTTCTCCTTTCCTTGTATTTCAAACCCCTCTGGCTGTTGCATGTAAATGTTTTCCTCCAATTCACCATGAAGAAATGCTGTTTTTACATCTAATTGTTCAAGATGTAAATTCTCTGCTGCTACTATCCCCAGAACAACTCTGATTGTTGTGAGCTTCACAACTGGAGAAATTATCTCAGAGTAGTCAATCCCTTTCTTTTGTTGAAACCCTTTTACAACAAGTCTTGCCTTGAACCGTTTGCTTCCGTCATGCTCAGTCTTTACTCTGTAGACCCACTTGTTTTGCAAAGCCTTCTTTCCTTCAGGCAGTGTGGTTAGCTCCCAAGTCTTGTTCTTCAGCAACGAACTCATCTCATCCTTCATGGCTAACTCCCACTTGCTTGAGTTTCCATCTTGTAAGGATTCTTCATAACTTAGCGGTTCACCACCATCTGTCAGCAAAATATAATTCAGTAGAAGTGTGAACCGTTGTGGGGGCTTTACAGTCCTTGAAGACCTGCGAACATAAATAATTGGTTCACTTGGCTCTGCATCTTCTTGTGTAGTGGTGGGTACAGATGTGCTTGAATCTTCTTGTAAAGACTCTCGAGTTTTATTCTGCTCGGTAACATCGGGAAGCTCTTCTAATCTGATGAATTCAGATTTTTGTGGACTTGTATCTGAATCAGTCATATCTGTTTCTGCACTTGATCTATCTTTGTACAAAACTTTCTCATTGAAGATCACGTTCCTGCTTCTGATAATCTTTCTGTTCTGATCATCCCAAAACCAAAATCCAAATTCTTCATCTCCATAACCAATGAAGAAACATTTCTTGGATTTGGCATCTAGCTTGTTGCGAGCATCAGAATCTATATGCACATAGGAAACACACCCAAAGACCTTTAAATGAGAGAGTTGTACCTCTTTTCCTTTCCATACTTCCTCGGGCAATCTGAACTCCAAAGGAACTGATGGTCCATGGTTGATCAAGTAAACTGCAGTATGAACTGCATCGGCCCAAAATGTCTGGGGTAACCCAGAATGCAACCTCATGCTTCTAGCTCGTTCATTGATGGTCCTGTTCATCCGTTCAGCAGTGCCATTCTGTTGTGGTGTGCCTGGAACAGTCTTTTCCATTCTGATACCATTAACAGCACAATACTCTTTGAAACCTCCATCAATGTATTCTCCTCCGTTATCGGATCTCAAGCATTTCAACTTCAGACCTGATTTAGTCTCAACCATAGCCTTCCACTTCTTGAATGTTTCAAACACATCAAATTTATTTTTCAGAAAGTAGACCCATACCTTTCTGCTGAAATCATCAATGAAAGTCACGTAATACCGAGAACCTCCAAGAGATGCTACTGGAGACGGTCCCCATAAATTTGTGTGTACCAGTTCTAGCTTTCTTGGTCTTAAGGTCCTGCCAACCTTTAAGAAACTGAGCTTCTTCTGTTTTCCAAGAACACAGCTTTCACAAATGTCTAGATCAACATTTTTAAGCTCTGGCAGC
>Ga0325401_1000128_pt1 | contig 45361 bp, 38 predicted proteins | sample PopdelMetagenome_FD_205666 | JGI IMG/M metagenome (GOLD analysis project Ga0325401, IMG submission 205666) | Populus deltoides microbial communities from Bellville, Georgia, United States - Xylem-PdKOR-R2 | ecosystem: Host-associated > Plants > Phyllosphere > Stem > Wood/Secondary xylem | place...
GACTGGCGGCACTGGTCTTCGTGGCCGGTGCCGCCACTTTCCGGTTTCGCCTGGCGCGGCCCGACCGGCACCGATCGACCGGCCGCGCGAGGATCCTGTCATGCGCTCCGCCCTCCTGTTCGCGATCATGGCCGCGACCCTGCCGGTTTCGCTCGACGCGCAGACCCCGACGATTGCACGACCCGTTTCCGCCGGGTCGATCACGCTGTTCGATGGCGGCCACGCTCCTGCTGTCGTCCATGACGACACGCGCGCGGCGCCGCTGGCGACCGCGGCGGCGCTGCTCGCCCGCGACCTCGCCGCGCTGACCGGGCAGCAACCCGCCGTGTCGACGCGGGCAGGGGCAACGGGGCCGGCTGTCGTCATCGGGCTGGCGGACAGCCCCGCGATCGCTCGGCTGCTCAGGGCCAACGGCATCGACGCGTCGCGCCTCAAGGGGCAGTGGGAAACCTATGGTCGCGCCGCCGTCCGCCTGCCGGGCGGAGGACAGGCGCTCGTGATCTTTGGTTCGGACGTGCGCGGCACGATCTGGGGCGTGACCGACCTGTCGCGCGAGATGGGCGTCAGCCCGTGGGAATGGTGGGCGGACGTCGCGATCCGGCGGCGCGACCGGATCGCGGTCGACGGCACGCTGCGCTTCTCGACGACCCCGTCGATCAAGTATCGCGGCATCTTCCTCAACGACGAGGAGTTCGGGCTGTGGCCCTGGGCGGCGAACACCCGCGATCCCAAGCTCCACGACTTGGGCCCGAAGACCTATGCCCGCATCTACGAGCTGATGTGGCGGCTCAAGGCCAACATCTTCTGGCCCGGGATGCGCGGGATCGAGAAGTCGTTCAACCAGATTGCCGGCAATCGCGAGATGGCCGCCCGCTATGGCCTGGTGCGCGCGAGCAGCCATGCCGAGATGATGACCCGCACCAACATCCGCGAATGGGACGAGGCAAGGCGGGGCCCGTACAATTATTTCCAGAACAAGCGCGAGGTGCTGCGCTACTGGGACGAGGCGGTGCGCGCGGCCGCGCCGCTCGAGACGATGTACACGCTGGGGATGCGCGGGATCGAGGATCGCCCGATCAACGGCGCCAACACGCCCAAGGACCAGGCGCGGGTGCTCGAACGCATCTTCGCCGACCAGCAGGCCATGCTCCAGCGCCGGCTCAAGCAACCGCTCGACGCGATCCCGCAGGTGTTCACCCCCTACAAGGAGGTGCTGCCCGCTTATGACACCGGCCTCAAGGTGCCCGACGACGTCACCATCACTTGGCCCGACGACAATTACGGGTATCTGCGCCGCCTGACCCCGCCCGAAGAGCGCGGGCGCAAGGGCGGGACGGGCATCTACTACCACATCTCGTACTGGGGTTATCCCATGTCGTACCTGTGGCTCGCCAACACCCATCCGGCGCTGATGCGCGAGGAATTGGACAAGGCGTATCGGTTCGACGCGAAGCGGATGTGGATACTCAACGTCGGCGACATCAAGCCGGGCGAGTACCTGACCCAGCTGTTCATGGACATCGCGTTCGACCAGTCGGCCTATGCCGACCCGGCGAGCGCGCGCGCGCATCTGGTGCGATGGGCGGGCGAGACGTTCGGCGAGGCCGCGGGGCCGGGGATCGCCGACCTCCTGTGGCGGCAGTACGACCTCGCTTTCACCCGCAACCCCGAATACATGGCCTGGACGCGCACCAAGCCCGCGACCCCGATCCGCCAGACTGAGTTCAGCATCACCGACTTCGGTGACGAGAACGTGCGCCGGCTCGATGCCTATCGCGACCTGCAACGCGGCGCGGCGGCGCTGGGCGCGACCATGCCCGCCGACCGTCGCGATGCCTTCTACGAGCTGGTCCAGTTCCCGATCGACATGGCCGCGGAAATGAACGCGCGTCAGCTCAACCTCGACAAGTCGATCGCCTATGCGATGCAACGTCGGGCAAGCGCGAGCGACTATGGAAGCAAGGTCGCGGCCGCGCAGACGGCGATCGAGGCGGGGGGCAAGCGCTTCAACGAGGACATCGCGGGCGGCAAGTGGCGATACATGATGGGCATGCAGCCGCATGGTCTGGCGGTGTACCAGCGCCCGTTCACGCCGACCTGGAACACGCAGGGCAACACCGGTTGCGGCATCCAGACGGAGGGCGGGGCCTTTTTCGACGGGCGCGGCGAGACGCCGGGCCAGCCGCAGGCCTTTTTCGATCGGCTGCCCCACCTCATCCGCGTGGGCGCTCCGGAGCTGTCGCCCTTTCATCGCGAACTGGCCGGCTCACGCTATGCCGACCTGTTTCTGCAAAGTCCGGCCACGATCGGCTGGACCGCGATCGCCGACCAGCCGTGGATCAGGGTTAGCGAGCCTGCGGGCACGCTCACTCCCGATCGGCTGGAGCACCGCCTCCACCTGTCGATCGACTGGGCGACGGCGCCCGCAGGCGGCAAGGGCATCGTGATGGTGAAGTGTGCGAACGATCGGCGCGGCTTTCCCGTGACGGTGACGATCGCCCCGCCCGCGCCCGCTGGCGCTTCGTTCATCGAGGCGGACAGGTTGGTATCTATGTTCGCGACCCATGCCGATGCGATCGATGCAGGGTGGGAGACGATTGTGGGGCTGGGCCATACCGGCGCGTCCCTGCGCGCGCGGTTGGACATGACATCGGTCGACACAACGAACGTGGGTGCGGTGGCGCGTGCGCCGGCGGCGACGTGGCGGTTCGCGACCACCACCATCGACGATCCGGCGACGCTCCGAGTGATCGCGCTGCCGTTTCTCCCCGTCACGGCGAAGAACGGGATGCGGGTTGCGGTGACGGTGGACGGTGGGGCGCCTGTCGTCCTGGACTTCGCCGCGCCCGAGTTCAGCCAGCGCTGGCAGCAGCATGTGCTCGACAACACCGCCGTGGCGGAGGTGCCGGGACTGAAACTGGCGGCCGGCGTACACGAGGTCACCGTGCGCGCGCTCGATCCCGGCGTGACACTCGACCGGCTGGAGATCGGGTTCGTGGGGCACCCGTCTGGATATGGGGTTGTTCCGGAGACCCGGATCGGAGCATGGTCGGTGCGCTGACGGAATTTGGAGGGCAAGAACGATTGCGGAACGGAGCGCGGCGCACCCGCGGCGTCACCATCATCGATGTCGCGCGGGCGGTGGGCGTGTCGCCAATGACCGTGTCGCGCGTCATCAACGCCGAAACGGGGGTGCGCGCCGACACGCGCGAGGCGGTAAGCGCTGCGATCCGCGAGCTGAACTATACGCCCAACGTCGCGGCGCGCAGTCTCGTCACCTCACGCGAGGTCAGGATCGGGGTGATCTATTCCAACCCGTCCGCCGCGTTCATGAGCGAGTTTCTGCTCGGCGTGTTCGAGGAAGCGTCGACGCGGGCGGCACAATTGGTGCTGTTGAAGGGCGAGCGCGGGCATCCGCCTTCCCCCGAGGCAATTACCCGCCTGATCGCCTCGGGGGTGGGGGGAATCATCCTGGCGCCGCCGCTCGGCGAGTCCCCTGCGGTGCGGGAGGTGCTGCGCAATGCCGGCATACCAATGGCGGTGGTGGGTGGTACCGCGCCCGATGCGATATCCGTCAGGATCGACGACCGGCAGGCGGCGTTTGATATGACCCGATATTTGATCGAGCTGGGACACCGCCGGCTGGGATTCGTGATCGGAAACCCCGACCAGTCGGCAAGTGCTGAACGGCTGAGCGGCTTCCATGCCGCTGTACGTGCGACCGGCGGGCTCGACACCTTCGTAGTGCAAGGTGATTTCAGCTTCGCATCGGGCCTCGTTGCGGGACAGATGCTGCTGGACCTGTCTGAACCGCCAACCGCCATTTTTGCTAGCAACGATGACATGGCCGCCGCCGTGATCTCGGTCGCGCACCGGCGCCATCTTGATGTCCCCGCTGATCTGACCGTTGCAGGTTTCGACGACACGACCGCCGCGACAACGCTGTGGCCGCCGCTGACCACCATTCACCAGCCGGTTCACGCGTTGGCGGGCGAGGCTTTGCAACGCCTCATCAAAGAGATCGGCAATCCTGGAAAGGCAGATGCGATATCGCGCTCGCCGTTGATGGCTCACACACTTGTTCAGCGTCAGTCAACGGCAGCGCCTAGTCTAATGGATTGATACCAAGCCAAGTTCGGGACTAAATATGTCGCGGACATCTTGGTTGTTAGACACTGTTGAGATACGCCCAGGGCTCAACGTTCAGGTTGCACATGCGCTGACCCCATCACGACCGGCAGCGGGGTACAACCTTTTTCCACTCCTGCCGCGATGGATAGGGCGGCTGTGGACCTTCGGGCTACTCGCGCGTGACAACGTAGCTGGGCCGGAAGACATGACCGCGGTCGAGGCAAGGTTGTCGTTGCCCGCTAAATGCCTGACGGTTCCTCGCGGGTTTGTTTGATGTACTCGCGGGGTGAGCGGTAGGCCAGCGCCTTGTGCGGATGGACCTCGTTGTAGTGGGTCAGCCAGGCGGGCAGCTGCTCGATGACGGTGCGTGCATCGGGCGTGGGGTTTACGCGGACGTAGTCGCGCTTGAGCGTGCGGGCGAAGATTTCGGCCATGCCGTTCGACTGCGGGCTGCTGACCGGAGTGGTGCGCGGAACAGGGCCGATATCGCGCGCGAATCGCCTGGTATTGCTGGCGACATAGGGGCTGCCGTTGTCGGTGAGTCACACGATCGGCTCGGCGAGACGGTTCACGGGCCCAAAGCGGTGCTCGACGGTAGCGACCATCAGGTCGCGGACGTCCTCGGCGCTGATGCCGCCGGTGGTGGCGACGTGCCCCATCGCCTCCCGGTCGCAGCAGTCGAGGGCGAAGGCGACGCGGACCTTTTCGCCATTGTCGCAGCCGATCTCCAGCGCATCGGAGTACCAGAGGGTGTTGCGCCGGTCGACGGCGACGCGGCCGTCGTGGCACCGCTCCTCGCGCTTGCCGCTATGGGGCTGGAGCAGCAGGCCGTGAGCCTTCATGACGCGGTAGACGCGTTTCGGATTGGGCGCTGCGCGCCCGGTCTGCCGGGATTGGCGGCGCAGCAGGGCGTGCACGCGGCGATAGCCGTAGGTCGGCGAATCGGTGACCAGCGTGCGGATGTCGGCGACCAGCTCGGCGTTGGGCAGCGGCGGTCGCCCCCGCGGCTTGGGTGGCGGTCGGTTGCGCATGGCGGAGAGGTGCTGACGGCTGATGCCGATCGCTTCGGCAACCGCGGTCACTGGCCGTTCCCCGGTAACGAGGTCAAACGCAACAGCAATCTTTTTGGGCCTGCGGCCCGGGACACGGCCTCGCGCAGGATCTCCGCTTCCATGGTCTTCTTGCCGAGCAGGCGCTGCAACTCGCTCACCTGGGCCTGCAACGCCCGGTACTCGGACGCGGGCACCACCTCCTCGCCGGCACCCGCCGCAGTCAGCGCACCTTGGGCCATCAGCCTGCGCCAGGTGAACAGCTGGCCGGCGCCGATGCCGTGGCGGCGAGCGACACACTCATGCCCGGCAGGTACGTCTCCTCGACGATCCGGACCTTCTCCTCCGGGCTCCAGCGCCTCCGGCGCTGAACTCCGGACAGGACCTAGCCGTCGTTGTAACGCTTGGTCTTATGCTCAGTCATATGCCTCACTCTTATCCAGGAGCGAAATCCTGTCAGGTCAATTTGGGGGCCATCTCAAAGGCTGGCAGCATAGCCGCCCGATCGCGTGCGGCAGGCCATACCGCAAAAAGCGGTTATAGCGCGGAGATGAATGGGCGTCTGAAGTTGGGAAGCGGGGAAGGCGCCCGAATGGCCGGAAGTGGGTCCTTCCGCTTAGCATCCGCGAATTGAAGCATTCCACAATCAATGAACCTTGACATCAGGCGCTGCGTCGATCGACGCTGATCGTGAGCCAGGCCGCACCCAAGAGGATGACCATGCCCGCGCATTCGAGAGGCGACAGGCGCTCGTCTCGGACGAAGACGCCGAGGAGCACGGCGACCACCGGCGAGACGAACGCGTACATGCCAGCCCGCGTCACCCCGAAGTCGCGCAGGAGGCGGAGGTAGATCGTGTACGCGACGAGCGAACCGCCGAAGACCAGGAACAGCCATCCACCCCAGGCGAGAGCGCCCCACCCGCCACGCCATGCGACGGCCGCGCCGGGCTCCACCGCGAGCGACACAACGAGCAGCACGATGCCGCCAGCCGCGTTCATCACGCCCGACAGGTCGACCGGCTCGTAGCGGCGCAGGAGCGGCCGCATCAGCACAGAGGCGGCGGCATAGACGATCGACGACAGTGCGACGGCAGCAGCCCCGGCCAGCGCCTGCTGCCGCCCGCCCGGTTCCCAAGCCGACGCGGCCGTCGGGCCGAATAGGATGGAGAGGCCCAAGATGCCGACGATGATACCCAGCAACTTGCGGCGGGACGCGGCCTCCTCGCTAAGCATCATCCCGAACCCGTGCAGCGCGATCGGGATCAGCCCCATGTTGAGCACGGCCGCCGTGCCACTGTCGACGCGCGCGGCTCCCCAGAACAGGCCGCCGTAGCAGAGGACCACGATCAGGGCGGTGACCAGGGTCAGGCGAGGCAGGTCCGCCCTGTCGAACCGCCACGGGCGGGAGCGGGCGCGCAGGGCTAGCAGGATGGCACCTGCCGCGACGAACCGCGTCCCGGCCATGAAGAGAGGCGGCAGTACCTCCAGGCCCGCCTTGGTCGCGATCCACGTCGAACCCCAGATCAGGCATAGCAGCCAGAAGAGCAGCAGGTTCAGCCGTTGTCCGCTCACTTGCCCGGTGCTCCAGCTTGGATCGTCATCGACAGACGCAGCGAGCGGCCCGGACTGTAGAAGAAGGCACCGTCCTTCGCGACGGTGAACGCGTAGGCGTCGAACAGGTTGACGATCTGGGCGCGTAGGACCAGCCGCTCACCGGCCAGGATGCGGTAGCGCATGCCGATATCGACCTGCACAAAGACGGGCAGCGTCAGGCTGCCGTCAAGGTCGGCGACCCGTCTCCCGCGGTAGTCCAGCACGAGGTCGAAGGAGTGTCGTGGCAGCGTCCGTGGCGAAACGTTGATCCCGAGCTGCGCCCGCGCAGATGGCACGCCGATCGGTCGCGCCGACACCTCGCCCGCCTCGACCAGGGGGCCGCTCGCCTGCGCGCGCAGCAGCACCAGCCCGGCGAGCAGATCCACGCCGGGCCGCAGCGCGCCCGTCGCCGACGCCTCGACACCGTCGTGTCGCACCGTTCCGTTCAGGGCGAAGAGCCCCTGGCCGTCGAGCGAGGCATAGGGCTTGGTGATCCGGAACACGCTGGCCGCGACGCGTAGCGGCCCGAACGTCCGCCTGACGCCGATCTCGCGCTGCCGCGTCACGATCGCGGGCAGGATCTCGTTACGGTTCGTCGCGGCCGTGGGCGCGACGCCGCTTGCCTCCAGCCCCTGCGAGCCGCTGCCGTAGATGAGCGTAGCCGCGTCCGGACGCCATCCAACGACCGCACTGTAGAGCCAGGGACGCGAATGATTGTCGCGTTCGAGCTCACCCGGCAAGGCCAGGGTCTTGCGATAGTCCGTGCGGGCCACGCTGGCGTCAATGTCGAAGCGCTCGGACCGGAGACGGTAGCCGGCGATCCAGGTCGACTGACGGGTGTGGTCGCCGATCTGCGGCTCGCTGGAAGGATAGATGGGGCGAGCCGCCTGGCCCCCCTCGGAAATCGATCCGCGGCCGAGATCGAGCGCCAGTTCACCGCCGTAGCGAGCATCGACGCGACGTGATCGCAGCGCGACGACCGTTTGCTGTCGGATGCGATGCCCCCAGCGGAAACTCGCCTGCGCCTCGCCCGACGTTGAGCGGTAACGCTGCGGTGGGAACAGGTACGCGCTCCTCAGGCCGAGGCCGTCGCTACCGACCACCTCGAAGAGGTCGAAGGTGTCGACCGCCACGTCGTTGCTCGACCGGAATGCGCCGGCCTTGAGGAAAAGGCCGGGCGACCGCGCCAACTCCATGAGGACGCCCGAATGACGTAGCATGTAGCGGTAGTCCGACCAGGGCTGCCCCAGGAAGGCGCCGCGCTCAATTCGCGGGGGCGGCATATCGCCGGCCGGGTAGTAGAACGGCTCGACATGGCGTCGAACCCTCGTCGCGTCGTGGAACGCGGTTACCTTGTAGTCGTCGACCGGCTGCCAGCGCGCGACCAGGGCCGCTGCGACACTCGACGGGCGCGTTCCACGGAAATCGTTGCCACCGGCCGACAACGCGGCCCCGGCGTTCAACGACCATCGGCCGCCGCGATCACACAAGACCGCATCGATCTCGCCGACGAGGAGGCCGAAGCTCTCGCGCGCGAGCCTGACCCGCCAAGCGGGCGCGTCGGTCGCCGCCAGCGCATAGTCAACCAGCCCTGTTGGCGCGGACAGGAGGCTGCCCGCTGTCGCCGACCCGACGCGCACCGTCGACTGGGGCGAAAGCCGGTCGGACGGGATGCCCTGCAGGTCGGCATAGAGCCCCTCCACCCGGATGTTCCCCGCCGCGACTGGGTCGAACCCGCGAACGTCGCCTGCGTCATAGAGCCCGCTTTCCTCCGGTCCGGCGCGGAAGCCGAACGCGTCCTCCGCCTGGCTGACAACGTTCGCGCCGGGGGTGCGCGCCGGATCGGCTGAGGGTGTGCTGCTCTCCGCAATCGTCTGAGCCGAAACCGGCGTCGTGGTGCCGATAGTGATGGCCAAAGCCGTGAAGGTGAGCCGTTGTCCCGCCATGCCGGCCAGGATGGCTGAAGGGCGCGACCCATTGTGAGTGGCGCGAACGACATTATTGATGTATATAGTGCCATGATGGCGGATAGCCCACGGATCGTGCTCATCGCTTATGACGGCTTGCAACTGTTCGAGTTCGCCTCGGCGTTGGAGTTGCTCCGCGCGCCACCCCCGGATTGCGAGGTGCCCTGGTACAGGCTGTCGACGGCATCGGCCGACGGTCAGAGCGTGCGTCTCCCGCACGGTCCGACCATGGGGGTAGATGGTAGCGTATCTCTACTGGACGACGCCGACATCGTGGTGATCCCAGGATGGCCGGATCGCGACGTCGACCCTGTGCTGGCCGAGGCAGTGAGCGGGGCGCACGCGCGCGGGTGCCGGATCGTGTCGATCTGCACCGGCGCATTCGTACTCGCGGCTGCGGGGGTGCTGACCGGACGGCGGGCGACGACCCACTGGCGCTATGTCGACCGCTTCCGAACGATTGATCCGACCATCGTCTACGACGACGCCGTCCTCTACATCGACGATGAGGACGTCATCACCTCCGCCGGCGCAGCCGCGGGAATCGACATGCTGCTTCACATGATTCGCCGCGACCTGGGCGCCCACGCCGCGAACCTGGTCGCACGCGGCATGGTTGTCGCCGGTCACCGGGAGGGTGGCCAAGCGCAATTCGTCAGCCGCGCGGTCGGCGACCCCGACGATGATCGCCTCGCGCGCGTCATGCACTTCGTTCGAGCCAACCTGTCCGGCAATCTGGATGTTACCCGCATGGCCGACGAAGCGGGCATGACAAAACGTACCTTCTTCCGCAGGTTTCAGTCGACGACCGGCATGACGCCGTACGAGTGGGTGATGCGCGAACGGATCGCCGCCGCGCGCGACCTCCTTGAGCGGACGGATGCTCCCATCGATGCGATATCCGACCTTTCTGGGTTCGGAACGGCATACCTGCTTCGGCATCATTTCCGCAGGGTGATGGGCGTGACGCCGTCGGCGTATCGGCGCAGCTTCGGGGCCGCTTCGTTATCGACGCTGGCATCGCCGCCTACATGAACGAGCGGCCGCTGTCGGGATGCCCGATACGCCTCGGGAGTGTCGGCTTGTGGGTCGCGGCGGGCGTCAGCCGCCGGTGCGGCTCTGTTCCATAAAGAAGCGGACCATTTCACGGGATGCGTTCGGGCCGGCAGCGTCGGCGTAGGAGCCTGCCGGGTTGCCGCCGGACCAGGCATGACCCGCGCCGACCACCGTCCATTGCTCAACAAGCACCCTCCCAGCGCCGTCGTGGCTGCTTGCGCGGGTGTAGCTCCGTCCACCAACTTTGCCCGTCTCCACCTCCACCTGGACCGCGACGCCGGTCGCCGCCGTTGCCGCGGCCACGATCTCGCGCGCATTCGTCTCGTGGACAGTTCGGTCGCGGTCGCCATGGAAGGTGATGAGCGGCACGAACCGGGAGGCTGCCTCCGGGCGGTTGCCGCCACGCGCGCCGCCTCGCTTCATCGCCGCCAGCGCGCCCGGCAGGTCTCGCGCCGCGCCGCAGGCGAGGCCTGAATGGATCCCGACCGCCGCAAACAGGTCGGGGTAGGCTCCGGCCATGATCGCCGCCGCTGCACCGCCCGCGGACAGTCCCGCGATGTAGACGCGCGTGGCATCCGCACGCTCGGCTGCGATCACGTCCCGCACTACTGCCGCGATGAGCGCGGGCTCGCCGCGTCCGCGCTCCTGGTCGCCCGGACGGAACCAGTTCCAGCACCTCTGCTGGTTGGCCGACTGCGTCTGGCGGGGGTAGGCGACGAGGAAGCCGAGTTCGTCTGCCAAGCGGTTCATGCCCGTGCCTAGCGCGAAATCTTCAGGTGACTGGGTACAGCCATGCAGCATCACAACCAGCGGCATGCCGGGCGCGACTTCGGCAGGCCGGTAGAGCATGTAATCGATGCGGCCTGCGGACCCGGCGTGTTGTCGCGGCTCGAAGCGGCCGTGCGGGGACACGGGCTTGGTCGCCATGTTTTCTACCGTCACCCGCTCAGGCTTCAGATCGATCACAACCCCGTCCGGAGCGTCGACTGGTGCTGGGCTGATGCCGCCCCCCAAGCTGGCGCGGATCAGCGCTGTGGCGCCCATAAGGTCGCCGTCACGGGTCCGCCGCAGCGCTCCCGCCATTGGAAGTTGCAGGGTCATCAAAGGTCTCCGGTTCAAGCCAGGCGATCGGCCAGTGCGGCCTTGACCGCAGGATCGGCATGGAGAGCGCCCAGCACAGTCAGCGAGCCGATCGCCGCGCGGGCGAGCTCCGGGGTGACGTCGGACGCGATGGTGGCCAGGCCGAGCACGCGGATGTCCAGTATCTCGCCGGCGTCACGCGCCGCCTCCAGATCGCGCGCCGAGAAGTGGCAAAAGCCGAGCTGAAGCTGTCGGCGTTTAGTGGACGCGCGTGCCGCTTCGCTGTGCCGCTCCAGCTGGTTGCGGATGGCGGTGCGGATGAAGTCCGTCCGGTTGCTGTAGAAACCCTCCCGTACCAGGAGGTCGACGTGACCAAGATCGACATAGCCAAGGTTGATGGTGATCTTCTCGCTGTCCAACGCCTTCATCGCCTGCTGCGGCATACCAGTCGCCGCCATCCACTTGGATGGTATATGGAGTCAACGCAGCGGATTACAATAGGTGAGCGCGTGCCATCTCGTGAGGCATCGAGGTGAATGAGCGGCCGATCAAAGAACGCATTCAAGCCACTTCAAACAGACGATCTGGGTCTAGTCTGACACGGCGTAACGACGGAAGTTGTTCAGCGCCGCCCTTGTAAGCGCGTCGCGTTTCCCGTCGCGGCGGCATGTACCGGAGCTAGCGCCCGTCCAGCAGCCCCGATGGCGTGGTGCCCGATCCGTGCGGACGACGCGGCAGCGCTCCTCGCAGATCGGGTCGACTTCATCATCTCCGCCTGGATCGCCTGCATGTCCCGCGTGATCGACAGGCCCGCCTGCGTGAACGCGTCGACCTTTTCTGCGACCATCTTGTAGAGCTCGGGCCAGTCGCCAGTCAGAGGATTGCAAGCGGCCGCCCCGATCATCGGGATGCGCGCATTGATGACGGCCGGCACTGCGGCCATCGTCTCGAACAGGCGAAGGGTGGTGGTGCAGCCCTCCATACACATATCGAACCAGAAGAACGGCGAGGGTGCGCGTTTCATGCCTCAATTCCTCTTCCAGCCATTCCCATGTCGCTCAACCTATCGATCGGATCAGCCGTGGCGAGCCAGATCGTATGGTCCGGATTGTCCTCGCTGCTGTCGGTGTCGATGCTGACCTCCTCGACGTCGAAGCCGGACGCCCTCAGGCGATAGGTGAAGCTGTGATCCGGATAGGGCCGACCATATGGCCAGCACCCCACTTGGCCTCAACGCCGATCGCACGACGCGCAGGCCCCAGTTCGAATAGAGCCGCTCGTTGGCGAGGCTGATCAGCCCGTCCGGACCATTGTCGACGTCGAGCAGGATCGCGTCGAAACCGGCAGGTTGCTCGACGATCAGATCGTGTACGTCCCGCACCTCGACCGACACCCGTGGATCATCGAGCGAGCCGCCGAACAGATGCCGCAGATGGCCGGCGGCCCACGTCACGATCTGGGGCACGAGTTCCGCGACGATGATCCTGGCGCCGGCCGGCAGTGAGGCTCTGGCCGCGGCGAGGGTAAATCCCATTCCCAGGCCACCGATCAGGACCTGCGGTTGTCCACCCAGGCCGCCTAGGGCCAGCGTCGCGAGCGCCTGCTCCGAGCGGTAGGACCAGCTTCCCATCAGCTGCTCGTTGCCGAACATGATCTCGAAGTGAGAGCCGTGGCGGAGGAGGTGCAGTTGCCCGCCACCAGGCACATCGGCCGTATCGACCAGCACACCGCCAGGCTCGGCGACGGTGCCGCGGACAGCGGTTTCCGCAGCGACCAAGGTTAGCTACCGTCTCGAACCGGCGCGGCAAGCCCGCGGTCGAGGTTCTCGCTCATTTTGCCGATCCGCTTGTCAGAAGCGGCTTGCGCGCGCGACGCATCAGCGAGTTCGCTACGCACGGCTAGTGCATCCCAGGCCTGCGCAGCGCGCTCACATCGTTCGCGCACATTCTGGAGGGGCGATGCCTCGGCCGCTGAGCGCTGTCGAGCGGCTTCATCTCGGTAGAGTTGTAAGGACATAACGGCTCCCGCACATAAGGATTGTCGGCGGAACCGGATGGCTCCGCCGATCGACCTTGCTCAGGCAGCCTGCAGGTTCACCGCCGAGGTCTTGCCGCGGCGATCCGTCTCCAGCTCGTAGGAGACGCGCTCGTCCTTGTTGAGCGTGCGCATGCCGGCCCGTTCGACGGCGGTGATGTGAACAAAGGCGTCCGTGCCGCCGTCCTCGGGCGCGATGAAACCATAGCCCTTGTCGGCGTTGAAGAACTTAACGGTGCCGGTGATCATAGGGATATTCCTTGTCCATGCGTGGACGGGCATGCGCCAACAGTGACGCATCCCGGCTTCGTGAGGCTAGAAAGGGACAAGAGGGGCCGCCAGCGGCCCAGTATCCGTCGCAGGCGACGTTAAGCCTTCACAATATATGAGGCCGACGCAGAAAAGATAGTGCAGGCAGCGGATATGGCCGCTGACAGGCGCCCGAGGTGATGCGTCGGAGTGTGGATGAGCTTCCGCCCCCGCCGCCAAATCGGCGAGCGAGGCGCCGGCGAAAACGCGCGCGCAGACGACTTTCTTTTGATTTGCGTCCAGTGTCGGCGCGGGGCAATCCGATCAGGGCGCGCCTTCTCAGTCGCGGCCGAGGAAGGCGGCCGGTCGACGGGAACCGCCGAGCTAAACGGCTTTACCCCTCTCCCCAGCGCTGCTCCGCCCCAGCGGCCCGGCCGCGGTCCGGGTTCTCGTTGAGACCGTCCAGCTGCTGCGCGCGGGCATCGTCCAGCTGCTGCGCGCGGGCATCGTCCCGCTGCTGTGCCGCCCTGAGGTCCGCAGGCTGGATGATGCGAGTGGAACTGCCGCCCACGCCCTCCACCACGAAGTCGACGCTGCGAACCACAGACACCTGCTCGAACGTGCCTTGGTAGAAGTCCTCTACGGTGTGGATGGCGTAGATGCCCGCTGGTAGCTCTCGCGGATCACGGCCGAGATGAAACGGGTGCGCGAACCGCACCCACGACGCCGCAGTGCGACTATCGTGCAGAACCACCTACAGAGCCCAGGTACGCAGCGGGGTGCGGCGTACCTCGCCGCCGATCACCTTCTTGCCGAAGGCCTGGCGCATGGTCGCGGCGGCATCCGCGTTCATCAGCACGACGCGGGTGCCGCCGGATGCCAGCGTCTCGATGGCACTAATGACGGCACCATGACGCTTGCAGGTGGAGAGAACGTCCATTTGGGATGCGTTGACGTTGATGGCCCGGGACATGGCTGCTCCTCGATCAAGCGGGAGCTCTCCAGTGTCTCTCAGCCAGGCCGATGCTCAGGACGCGCGGCTAGGTGGGAACAACGTGGGCGGGCAGGGAGGTAAACGCAAGCTACCGCGGCGAATATAGATGGAAACGGCCTGTTCTCATCTTCAGCCCGGCTGCGCCTGGTTGAGCTGGCGGAACACATCGTCCAGCGTGCCTTTGACGGTGTGGAAGTCGCCGTTGTGCATGCGCAGCGTCACACCGTTCCCGTCTGTCAGTGTGAGAACGAGGCCGGCGTTGACAATCAGCGGCTGGCCGTCGGGCCGCTCGAGCTTGATGAACATGGGCGTGGCTCCTTGGAGAGGGCGGAGGCGGCGGGCAACGGTCGCCGCGCCGCTCATACAATGCCGTTGCTACTCTTGCCCGTCGTTCGGGTCGAAGTCGTCGCGCCCTGCCTTGGCGAGATCCTGCGCCTTGGTGTCGCTCTGATCGGTGCCGTAGCCCTCACCTGTACCAGCACGGTCCTCACCCGTGCTGCCAGTTCCGCGGTTCTGCTTCTCGACGTCGGAAGAGGGATCAACGCCCTCATTCTCGTTGGTGCGGTCGTTGGTCATGGTGCGTTCCTCTCCCCTCCCGAACGAAGCCCGAGGCAGATCGGACCCTGCCGACCGTTTATCTGTGCCCGAGCGAGCGGTTCTTTGAAATTACGCGACGCCCGAGCGCGTCAGCCGCGCATCGTTCAGGTCGAGCTCGCGTCCCATCTGCTCCGCGAGGGTCAGCCCGATCTCGCGGCGCTCGGCCATCTCGAACACTGCCCGGCGCTCGGCTCGGACCGCCGCAACGCGCAGTTCTCGCTCAATCTGCCTGTCGCGATCCGCCGCAGCCCTCCGCTCCCCTCCTATGCCGATGCCATCTATACGCTCGCGATACTGCGTCATCAGCCGCGCCGCGATGTCGGTGTAGCGGTCCGCCTCGTCGCTCCTGACGGCCAGGTCGTGCTGAACGCGCTCGATCTCGGCGATGGCGGCCTTGGCCGTGACAATACGCACTCGGTCCCGTTCAGCGACAGCGCCTTCATCCATTGGCAGGCTGAGGCCGTTTAGCAACAGCGGCAGACCGACAGCCGCTATGACCAGAGATACCAGGATGACGCCTGACGCTAGCAGGATCACTAGGTCCCGAGCCGGGAAGGGCGTGCCGTCCGCCATCGTCAACGGCAGGGTCAGCGCCGCGGCGAGGGTGATCGCTCCGCGGGCGCCGGCCACCGACATTGCCGACACGATGCGGCGTGGGGGGCTGCTCCCTTCCTCATCGCCACGACGGCGCGCGCGGAACAGCGTGAGCTGGAGCGAGACCCACACCCACCCGAACCTGAGCGTTGCCAGCACGGCGACGATCGCCAGGACGTAGCCTAGAAGCCACCAAGTACTGTCGTGACCGGTGCCCGCCACCGCATCGCGCGCACCGGCCAGGAGGCTGGGCAGCTGCTCGCCCAGCAGCACGAAAATGACGCCGTTCAGGGTGAACTGGAGCATGTCCCAGACGGCGCGCTGGCGGATGCGGGTGGATGCGCCGACCGCGACGCCACTTACGAAGGTCATGGCGATGCCGGCGGCAGCGGCAGCCAGAACGCCGGACGCGTGAACGTGCTCGGCCGCCAGATAGGCACCGAACGGCAGCAATAGGCTGACGAGGATGCTGGAGCCCTGGTCGTCGCCGAAGCGGCGGGCGAACAGCGCCTTGCCAGCGATAGCGGACCACGTCACCGCCGCACCAATCACGACGCCAGCAACGGCCATCCAGGCGAATGTCGCGACGGCGCCGCCGAGCGAGAAGGTGCCGCTCAAGGCCGCGGCGATGGCGAATCGCAGGCAGACCAGGCCAGAGGCGTCGTTGAGGAGGGACTCGCCTTCCAGAATGTGCATCATCCGCTTGGGCACCGATACCTTCTGCGCCACCGCGGCGACTGCGATGGGGTCGGTGGGCGAGACCACGGCTGCCAGAGCGAACGCCACTGCCCAGGGGATCGTTGGGATCAGCCAGTGGACGAACAGTCCCAGCCCGAGCACGGTGAGAACGACAAGCCCGAGAGCCAGCCCCAGCACCGCCCGCCCGTCGCGGAACAGCTCGTCCTTGGGGATGCGCCACCCGTCCAGGAAAAGCAGCGGCGGTACAAGCAGCAGGAAGAACAGCTCGGGGTCCAGCTCCACCGAAGGCGTGGCCGCAGCGCCGATCACCGCGCCTAGAGCGATCTGCACCAGAGGGCGCGGCAGTGCTGACGGCAGCAGCCGGGAAGCGACACCGCTGACGACGACGGCCAGGAGCAGGAACAGGCAGAGGGTGACGACTTCCAAGACGCGGTGGCTCCGGTAGCTCGTTGGAGGAAGGCCAAGCTACCACGGGGGTCACTCGATACGCGAGCGTTAGCCGGTGCACCGCGGCGGAGCTCCGCAGAAACGGAGCAGATCGGGTCCAGGTCGGCCGGTTGCGAGAAACTCGGCTGGATTGATGAACGTCCGCTTTCGAGGCCGCCGCATTCACCGGCGAATAATCGCATCTAGGTCGACTCGTGGCTGCTGAACACCCTTGGCATCGTCACCGATCGCACACACGCGTTCGCAGCGTACCGCTTGCGACCGAACGTTTTCCAGGCGTTAACGGGTGCGACAAAGCACAATTCTGCGAGCGGGTGATGATCAGGATGCGCTTGTCGGGCGAGAAGACCGACCCGCTTGGCCGTGCAAAGACGAAGGTGCGCTGTGACTGATAGTCGAGTTTTCTTTCTAGCGGCTCCAGCGCCGATGCTGATTGTGGCGCCCAACTCCCCGCAATTCACGATCATTGATGTCAACGACGCCTATCTCACCGCCGTGATGAAGACGCGGGACGACTTGGTCGGTCGCGCCTTGTTTGAAGCGCTGCCCGACAACCCGGATGATCCGAGTGCAACCGGCGTCGCCAACCTTCAAGCCTCCATCGAGCGAGCAATCGCGACTGGCAAACCGGACCGGATGCCAGTCCAAAAGTACGGTATCGCGGGCACCATTGGCTTTGAGGAGCGCTGGTGGGATCCGGTCAACTCGCCGGTACTCGATGTTAGTGGTGCAGTGAGCGCGGTAATCCACCACGTCGCGGACGCTACCGAACGCGTGCGCACGGACGCCGCCCTTTGGACGCACGCGGCTCGCCAGACGTTTCGACTGGCTCTCGAAGAGCGGCTGCGTTCGCTCGATGAGCCAACGGAAATAATGAACGCTGCGGTCGGTGTCCTCGGGCAACACCTCGGCGCAAGCCGGGTAGGCTATGGTGAGGTGCAGCCTGATGACGCCACTGTCGTGCTGCACTCCTGCTATGCCGACGGTGTCGAGTTGCTCGCGGGCGCGTTCCCGCTCGACAGTTTCGGACCGGGCACCATAGCGCGCCACCACCGCGGCGAAAGCGTCGTCTGCGATGACGTCGTAGCAGAAGCTAAACATGCTCTAGCCATCTGGGCAGCCATTGACACCCGCGCCTTCGTGTCCGTGCCGCTGGTGCGCGATGGCCGGTTCACGGCATCCCTCTACGTCAATCACCGTATGCCACACCGATGGTCGAACGAGGAGGTGGCGCTGATCGAGGAGGTTGCGGCACGAACTTGGGCGGCGGTGGAGCGCGCCCGCGCCGAGACGGCGCAGCGCGGCAGCGAGGCGCGTATGCGCTTTGCGTTGAAGGCAGGACGGCTCGGCGCCTGGGACCTCGACCTTGCTACAGGCGAGCTGACCACCTCCGAAACATGCCGAGCTAATTTCGGCCGCGACCCAGAGGCGCCGTTCACCTACGCCGAGCTGCGCAATGAAGTCCATCCGGACGACAAGGAGCGAATGGTTGCGGCCGTCGAGCACTCGGTTGCATCGGGCGAGGACTACGACATCGACTACCGCGCAATCACGCCCGAGGGCGAAGTGCGCTGGGTGCAAATCCGCGCACGGCCATTCTACGCGCCTGACGGCACGCCGTCCCGCATGAGCGGTGTTTCCATGGACGTCACGGAGCGTCACGCTTCGGACGAACGGCTGCACGAGAGTGAGGCGCGCTACCGTACGCTGTTCGACATCATCGACGAGGGCTTCTGCATCCTCGAGTTCATAGATGGTCCGCGAGGTCCCTTATCGGACTACGTTCACATCGAGGCGAATGCGGCCTATTCGGCGAATGCCGGCATCCCCGATATCGTCGGCAAGCGACTACGGGAAGTCGTACTCGCCGAAGAGGCCGACTCTTGGGTAGAGCAATTCCGCAGTGTGCTTGAAACCGGCGATGCGATCCGCTTTGAGCAGGAACTCATTGCAACCGGACGACATCTGGAACTTGCCGCGTTCCGGGTAGAGCCGAAGAGCCGACGGCAGGTCGCGGTGCTGTTCACCGACACGACGAAGCGCAAGATCGCCGAGCAGCGCCTGCGAGAGCTGAACGACACGCTCGAAGTACGGGTTAACTTGGCAATCGCCGAGCGTGACCGCGCCTGGAATAACGCCCGCGACCTGCTCCTCGTTGTCGGCATCGACGGCGTGTTCCGCGCGGTCAATCCGGCGTGGCGCACCATCCTGGGTTGGGGCGAGAACGAACTGGTCGGCGGCTCCTTTCTCGACCTGATCCACCCGGATGATCACCCGTCTAGCCAGGGCGCGCTCACGACCGCTTCGCGCGGAGAATTGCCTACCTACGACAATCGCTACCGCCACAAGGATGGCTCCTACCGGACGATCTCGTGGGTCGCAGCGCCGGAGGGGGATCTGATCTACGCCTCGGGCCGCGACGTCACGGTCGAACGTGCGCGTGAAGCCGAGCTCGCGCAGGCGCAGGAAGCGTTGCGTCAGAGCCAGAAGATGGAGGCGATGGGCCAGCTGACGGGCGGCGTCGCGCACGACTTCAACAACCTGCTGACCCCGATCGTCGGCAGCCTCGACATGCTCCAGCGCCGGGGGCTGGGCAACGAGCGCGAGCAGCGGCTGATCGGCGGGGCGATGCAGTCGGCCGAGCGCGCCAAGACGCTGGTGCAGCGCCTGCTGGCGTTCGCACGGCGCCAGCCGCTCCAGGCTGTGGCCGTTGATGTGGGTGTGCTCGTGAACGGCATGGCCGGGTTGATCGGCTCGACGCTGGGTCCGAACATCGACGTGCTCGTCGAGTTGGCCGACGATTTGCCACCTGCCAACGCCGATCCGAATCAGCTCGAAATGGCGATCCTGAACTTGGGCGTGAACGCTCGAGACGCCATGCCCAACGGCGGCACGCTGACCATCGCCGGCGCGCGCGAAAGCCTGAAGGCCGGGAACGGCCGCGGTCTCAAGCCGGGCCACTATGTCCGCCTATCGGTTTCCGACACAGGCATCGGGATGGACGAGGCGACGCTCGCGCGCGCCATCGAGCCGTTCTTTTCTACCAAGGGCATCGGCAAGGGAACGGGCTTGGGGCTGTCCATGGTGCATGGCTTGTCCGCGCAGCTGGGTGGCGGTCTGACGATCGCGAGCGAACCGGGCCAGGGTACGACGATCAGCCTGTGGCTGCTTTTGGGGTTCGGCCCCTTGGTGACCGAGGACAGTCCGACGGCTACGTCGGCCAAGCACGCGCGCGGCCGGGCGCTGCTGGTTGACGATGAGGAACTGGTGCGGATGAGTACCGCCGACATGCTGAACGATCTCGGCTACGAAGTGGTCGAGGCGAGTTCGGCAGAGGATGCGCTCAAACTCGTAAGCGAGGGGGTGCAGGCCGACGTGCTGGTGACCGACCATTTGATGCCGGGGATGAGCGGCGCCGAGCTGGCGCGCGCGGTCCGAGCGGTCAAGCCAGGGCTGCCGATCCTGATCGTCTCTGGCTACGCCGAGGTCGACGGGATCGCGCCTGACCTACCGCGTCTGACCAAGCCGTTCCGCAACGCCGAGCTGGCGGAGCGGCTGGCTGAACTGCAACCGGCAGGAGCTGCATAACTGGCGTCCAACACCCCAAGGATCCATCATTGCCAACTTCCTGGCGAGCGTCCTTTGCGAGGGTGACGGTGGACGCTGATGATCGTACCAGCCCCGTCATGATCGAAGCTAAGGTTCCCGCAAAGCGCCCCCGCTGGATCGAGCGGCTTCCCGTGGCACGCGACCGTCCCGTCCTCGGTTCAATCGTGATGCTTGCGATCGTTATGATCGCCTGGGCATCGCGCATGGTGGCCGACCCGTTGCTGCCGCCTGGCTTTCCCTACGTCACCTTCTTCCCAGCGGTGATTATCACCTCGTTCCTGTTCGGCCTCCGCTTGGGCGTGGTCTCGGCCGTACTCTGCGGTGCGCTTGCCTGGTACTTCTTCGTGCCGCCGGTACACAGCTTCGCCCTGACGCGCGGCACTGCTTTCGCGCTCGCCTTCTACGTCTTCGTTGTCGCGACCGATCTGGCGTTAGTGCACTGGATGCAGGTCGCCAATCGCCAGCTTGCCCGCGAGCGCGAGCTGAGCCGATCGCTGGCCGATACGCGCGAACTGCTGTTCCGCGAGCTGCAGCATCGCGTGTCGAACAATCTCCAGGTCGCGGCCGGCCTGCTGAACATGCAGAAACGCGGACTGACCGACCCTGAAGGGAGGGCGGCGCTCGACGAGGCAACGCGCCGGCTCGCGTTGATCGGTCGGATCAGCCGGCAGATCTACGACCCGTCAGGATCGGCGCAGCCGCTGATGCCTTTTCTCGATGATCTTTGTCGCAGCGTCGTCGAGGCTAGCGGGCGTGACGACCTGACGTTGGTGATGCAGGGCGACGATCGCGTTCGTCTTCAGCCTGACGCCGCCATACCAACCGCGCTTGTCGTCGCGGAAGCCGTGGCTAACGCAATCGAGCATGGTTTTCGTCATGGCAGGCGAGGTCGGATCAGCGTTGGCGTAATCCGGAACGAGCAGGCAGGATTGGACGTGACCGTTCATAACAATGGGTATGGACTGCCAAAAGGGTTCGATGACCAGGCAAGCACGAGCCTGGGACTCCGGATCGCCCGAACCCTGGCGGAAGGGCAGGGCGGCAGCTTTCGCCTTCAGGATCGGGACGGAACACTCGCAACTCTCATCTTGTCGCCTCACCTATTGGCATGAGGGCTGCAAGCCGGTGACCTGCGGTAAATAAAAGCCGCAAGTGCACGTAACGCAGGGTAAATGAACGAGTGACCGCAATCGAAACGCGAGAAGGAGACGTTGAACGTCCACTACTGGGTCTCGCCGCATTCTCAGAGTGCCACACTCGGAGAGGCAATCTTCTCTCACGATCCCCTAGTGCATGCGCCGCTTTGAGAAGCGCAGCAGGAACGAATTGAGGAGCGGTGTTCGCGGGTAGGTCGATGCCCTTGGTATAACGATCGAGCCTAATGGCTGCCAATCCTTGCGCGGGAAGACGAAACAACAGGCGCCCCGTCCTTCTCGTGCGTCACGGCGGCTCCGCTATCGAAGCCGCCGTTCAGCAACATGGTTTTACCTAGCTTGGCGGACCAATTCCTCGATCGCCGCAACGACGGCATCAGGGTCGTCCTTGGGGATGAAGTGCGATGCTTCAGGGATGGTCCGGTGCTGGCCATTCCGTGACAACCTCGCGACCTGCTCGTGGAGGCCAAACCAAGTGGCATCGAGTCTGGCTTGGTCCGCCTTTGCCAAATCCGGATTGAAGTTGGATTTGCCGGCGGTCATCACGATCAACGGCATCGTGCCGTAGGGTCGCTGGCCCGCTTCGACTTCTCGGCTTGAGACATTCAGGCTTTGCAGTTCGGAGGCGGCGGTCCGCTGGTAGCCGGCTGTCAGCTGCTGCGCTCGATGTGCCGCATTGATGTCTTCGGGAAGCGACTTGCTCGCAGGGTCGACACAAGGACGGCTCTCGCGAGTATCAGGTTTGATCGTGCCCGCGATGATACCCTGTGAGCACCGGGCGACGGCCCCGGTCAGCCCGTCCATGTCGGCTTTGTACGATGCCGATACGGCGCCCATCTTGGCGACCTGGCCGGGAACGGTCGGATCGATCAGCAGCATGCCCTTCATCTCGCGCCGGTGGTCAACGGCGAACAGACGGGCATCAAGGCCGCCCAGAGAATGAGCCGCCAGGATGTACGGCCCGTGCTCGCCGGCCACCTTCAGCAGCAGTTCCAGATCCTTGGCGATCGGGGCGGCGCTACGGGGCAAGGCGGCAGCATCGCTGAAACCGTATCCTGCACGGTCATAGCTGCACACCCGGGTAGTGGCGGCAACCCGGGACTGGATCGCGCGCCACCACATCGTTGTCGTAGTCCATCCCCCTTCCAGGACAACGGTGGGCGCACCCTTACCCGTGCAATACAGGTTCATGCGTCGCCCGTCCGGAAGCGTCACGAGCCGTTGGGGCCGGGCATAGATCGCTAGGTCGGCATCGGCTGGCACCGGGGTGACCTGGGCCAGGGTTCCGCCAGCCAAACCGGAAGCCGACACTGCGGCGAGCGCCGCAAGGTAAATCCTCGTCATTTGTTTCCCCTTTGTAGTAGGCCGGCCACTTACCGCAGGGAGGCGGAATTTAAAGCCAAGAGGGCAGCAGCATCCGGATCAAGGATCGTGTCGGCTGCCCCATCCGTGCTCCGCGGCTGGGTTATTAGTCGCGTTCGGCTCTCGTTCCTGCCCTTTTGTCTGCGCCTGACAGGATTTCCGTATGCTCCACGCATACTCGAAACGCGATCCTTGTGAGAAAACGGAGAAGTGGGCCAAGAGCCCGCTCTACCTCCCAATCAAGCGGTGATGAGCAGCCGATCGTAGTTCTTGGCATAAGCGTTTTCCACGCCGGTCAGGATTTCCACGATATCGAAATATCGATCCCAAAAGGCGGTTTCGCGCAGGTCCTCGACCAGCAACTGGTATGAATGGTGATCCTTTGCATCCCACATCCAAATATCGGTGACTCGGGTCGAATAGAACTCTACGTCAAAAAAACGAAGCACGACGTTTGCGGCGTGCTTTTTCAGGATGGGGGTAAACTCCTCCGCCAGCAGCTCGAACCGACGATCCACGGTGAAGCCGAGCCATTCGGGGGAAGTCTTGACCAGCATGAAGACGGTGAGACTGGGATCGAAGGGCAGTTGTGGGGTGGTCATCGTGCGTCCTTGCATCGTTGCATGAGGCACTTAGAATGCGAGCATACCCTCACGATTGGCTACTCGCATTCCTTCGATGCTCGAAATCACCGCCCAGCAGCGCCCAACCCTAGGTGTTTAGTCCCGGCATCTGGTGGATCGGGTTGACGATGAACCGGTCTGGCTCTGTCGTCCAGATCTTGGCGATGTATTCGTAGGGCGTGAGGCCGCTCAGGGTCTTGAGCCGGCGGGCGAAGTTGTAGGCGGCCATGAAGTCGGCGAGGTGCGTGCGGAGTTGGTCGTGGCTTTCGTAGTGGAAGCGTTTGACGGTTGCCTCCTTGATGGTGCGGTTCATCCGCTCGACCTGCCCGTTGGTCCATGGGTGGTTCGGCCTGGTGAGCCGGTGCTCGATGTCGTTGGCCTCACAGATCATGTCGAAGCGCATCTGGCGCGACCAGGCGGTGTTCCGGTTGCGTGGCTGCTCGGCGAACTGAATGCCATTGTCCGTCAGGATCGTGTGGATGCGGTAAGGCACGGCTTTCAGCAGGTGTTCCAGGAACTCCCATGCTGTTCGGCGATCGGCCTTGTCGACCAGCTGCGTGACAGCGAACTTGCTGGTGCGGTCGATGCCGACGTATAGGTACAGCTTGCCCTCGGCGGTCTGCACCTCGGCGATGTCCATGTGGAAGAAGCCAATCGGGTAGCGCTTGAAGCGTTGTCGTTTCGGCTTATCCCCTTCGATGTCTGGCAGGCGCGAGATGCCAAGCCGCTGCAGGCATCGATGCAGCGATGACCGTGTCAGGTGCGGGATCGACGGCTGCAGGGCATAGAGGCAGTCATCCAGCGGCAACAGCGTATGGCGCCGGAACGCGACGACCACCGCCTCCTCAGCCTCGGTCAGAGTTGTCGAGTGAGGGGCCTTCGGCCCGGTCTTCAAATCCTCGACCGTCGCCCGTTTCCGCCACTTCGCGACTGTCTTCGGGTTGATCCCCAGCTCTCGGCTCAGCGTCGCGAGCGAAGCTTGCGATCGCTGTATTGCTGCTCGGACGGCGTGCGTGGTCGTGGCGCACCCATGACGAACCTGTCCCATGCGGCTTCCTTCCATTCCAACGAAAGGATCACACCATCAAACCGTGGGATCAAACACCTAGTTGTGGATCACTCGGCCGCAACGTAAATATTCATCTAGTCCCGCTCTCCAGGCAGCCGTTTCTTAGAAAATCGTCGACCGACGTCCTTGGGAGGTGAGCATACCTCCTGAAGATGGCTTGAGCGCGCTCGACAGGGTCTAAAGCTGAAAAGCATTCGTCAGCTTCCTGCAGCGATTGTTATAGGTTGCCGCTGTTCATCCTGTCCGTTGTTTTGTTAATGCTGTTGAACACTGATCAGACCTCCGTGCGCTCAACTAGCTCCAGCGCGTCCTCCACATCAACACCGCGATACTGCACGGTGCTCTCGATCTTGGCATGGCCAAGCAGGACTTGTACCGCGCGCAGATTGCCGGTCGCCTTGTAGAGGGTATTAAATCACTCAGAGTGGATCGACAAACAGAAGAACGTCACTTTGAAAAACCTGCCGCCGGCGTTCTGGATGTGGGACGTGGAGCATGCCGACGATTTTGCGAACCCGTCTCCATGCGGGCAACTCATCGGAATTCGAGGTGCCAGAACCACAAAAGTGAGTAGGTCGATGAATCGAACGTGTGTGCCTTATGGACCCTGAAGCTACTGTTGAAGGCTGCGTCCTTGGGCGATGATGAATGGCAGCATCTGACAGCGTGCGTCGCACGCCACGTACTTACGCAATCATCTACGTGTCATCGGCTCGCATTCCGGGTTTCCACGCTGCGTTCGCTTGCGATCTCACGTTTGACCCGTTCCGCCGCCTCCATCACGCGCAACGCATTGCCTCCAGCCAGTTTTGCGATGTCGGCGTCGCTCCATCCGCGACGCATCATTTCGGCCAGCAAGGCGGGATAGGTCGAGACGTCTTCCAGGCCCAAGGGCAACGTTTCGCCGACGCCGTCGAAGTCGGAGCCCAGCCCGACATGGTCGGCGCCCGCCACTCGGGCGATATGGTCGATATGATCGGCGACCTGTGACAGCGTCACGCGCGGCGCGGGATGTGCTGCGAGCCAGGTCGCATAGTCGGCCGCAGCCTTTTCGGGCTGGCCGATGTCGAGGCCGCCGAACGGGGGTGCGTTGAGCCGCGTCCGCTCCGCAGCCGCATCCGACGACCAGCGGCGATAGGCGTCGGAAACGTAGATCGGCGCGTAATTGACCATGACCACGCCGCCGTTGGTGCGAATCAGCGCCAGCATCGCGTCCGATACGTTGCGGGGATGATCGTCAATCGCCCGCGCACTGGAATGGGAGAACATGACAGGCGCCCTGGTCACGGCGAGCGCGTCACGCATGGTCGCCTCGCTGACATGGCTAAGGTCGACCAGCATCCCGAGCCGGTTGAGTTCGGCCACCACCGTGCGGCCGAAATCGGTCAGCCCGTCGTGCCTGGGGTTGTCGGTCGCCGAGTCGGCCCAGTCGATCGTCAGCGAATGGGTGAGGGTGAGGTAACCCGCGCCGAGCGCGGCATAGCTGCGCAGGACCGACAGGTTGCCGTTGATCTGGCCACCGCCCTCCACCCCGATCAGGCAGCCGATCCGTCCGGTCACATGGGCGCGGCGCACCTCCGCGGCGGTGCGGACCATCGCAAAGGTCTGCGGATGGGACCCGCACATGCGGTGGACGAGATCGATCTGCTCCAGCGTCTGTTCGACCTGTTCCCGACCGGGCAGGTTGGGTGAAACCCACACCGACCAGAACTGCGCGCCCACCTTGCCGCGGCGCAGGCGGGCGATGTCGGTGTTGTAGGCGACGGGGCGGGCGGAAAGATCATCAAGGTCGGCCGTCCAGCGCGCCTCCCCCTCGCGTTCGCGTAGCACTTCCGGCCAGTCGTTGTGGCCGTCGATCAGCGGGGTCTTGCCGAGGATGCGGGCGACGCGGGCGGCAGGATCCTGCGCCGCCGCCGGAGCAGCGAGCGCCAGGGCGGTGGTGGCGAGCAGGAATGCGCGGATCACGACTGCCCTCCCGCGCGGCGAGGCGTGGCACGCCAAGGCTTGATGTCGGCGAGACCGTTCTCGTTGACCGCGACCGCGCCGCCACGCTGTTCCTGGTGGAGGGTGAGCAGCGACTGCATCAACTCCTCTTCGGCGCTGGACATGACCGCCAACACTTCCGCCTCGTCGCAATCCGTTGCCGCGAGATAGGCGTGGCCCATGCTGGAATCGATGTAGAGCGCCTCGCCGGGCCCGAGCGTGACCGGATCGTAGAATTCGGTCTGAACGACGATGCGACCGCTGAGGACGTACAGGAACTCCTCGCCGCTGTGGCGGACGAGGTCGCCGAACTGTTCCGGCGAATGGGCACGAATCTTGGTCAGCACCGGCACCATGCGTTTGCGCCGCAATTCGGTGCACAAGTAATAATAGTCGTAGTTGGGTGTCTCGACCCGCACGGAACGCGCCATGTCGCTCAGGCTGCGGCGGGCAGTCACGGGCTGTGCGACGTCCTCGGCGCCCTCCGCGAACAGTTCGGACATGCGCATGCCCAGCCGCTGGCCGAGCAACTGGAGCTTGTCATAGCTGAGCGTCAGACGGTCGTGCTCGATCTTGGACAAGGTGGATATCGGGATGCCGCTGCGTCCGCTCATCTCCTTGAGCGTCCAGCCCTCGCGCGCCCGAAGACCGCGCAGCAGGGCGCCGAGGGTCGGAGGCGTGGACATGCGCATTTCTCCCGATCGCAGGCCATTGACAATTCTCCGATCAGGACAGCACAATCTCGATCCGAGCAGATAGACAACCTTACCGGCTGCCATTCGCGACGGCAACGGGCAAGACGGCAGTGGGCAGGAGATCGACCATGCGGTGGAGGCAGAGGGCAGGGATGCTGGGGGTCGCGGTGCTCGCGGCGCTGGCCGGGGTCGCGGCCGCGCAGGGGCCGGCGGTCAAGACCGGGCCGTTGACCCCGGCGCCTGCGATCGCCGCGCCGACTGCCCCCGTGCCGGGCGGGCGGCATGCGCTTACCGCGACCGACGTCGACGCCTGGTTGGACGGGTACATGCCCTATGCGCTGCACAACGGCGACATCGCCGGTGCGGTGGTGACGGTGGTGAAGGACGGTCGGGTGCTGACGGCCCGCGGGTACGGCTATGCCGACATCGCTAGGCGCCGGACGGTGGACCCGGCGCGGACGCTGTTCCGGCCGGGTTCGGTGTCCAAGCTGGTCACCTGGACTGCGGTGATGCAGCAGGTGGAGGCAGGCAGGCTCGACCTCGACCGCGACGTCAACGCCTATCTCGATTTCCGCATCCCGCCCCGGAACGGCAAACCCGTCACCCTGCGCCAGGTGATGACCCATACTGCAGGGTTCGAGGAAACGGCCAAGGACCTCATCACCTATGACCAAAAGGGCGCGCAGCCGCTGGGCGCGTACCTGAAGCGCTGGGTGCCGCGACGCATCTTCGATGCCGGCACCACGCCGGCGTACTCGAACTGGGCAACGACGCTGGCCGGCTACATCGTCGAGCGGGTGTCGGGCCTGCCGTTCGACACCTATGTCGAGCGGCGCATCTTCGCCCAGCTGGACATGCGCACCGCGAGCTTCCGCCAGCCCCTGCCGGCGAACCTACGGCCGCTGATGGCGACGGGCTATCCCCGCGCGTCCGAACCGGCCAAGCCGTTCGAGGTGGTGGTGCCGGCGCCGGCGGGCTCGCTGTCCGCTTCGGGGCTGGACATGGCCAAGTTCATGATTGCGCATCTGGAGGGCGGGCGTGGCATCCTGAACTCCGCGACCGCGGCTACGATGCACGACAGCCCGCTGGCGCGCGTCGACCGCCGCTCGCTGATCCCGCCGCTGAACCGGATGGAGCTCGGCTTCTTCGAAACCAACATCAACGGACGCGAGGTGATCGCGCACCTCGGCGATACGGAGAACTTCCACACCTCGCTGCACTTGTTCACCGCCGATCGGGTCGGCTTCTACGTCTCGTTCAACAGTGCCGGGCGCGAGGGAGCGGCGCATACCGTGCGCGGGCAGCTCTTTCAGGATTTCGCGGACCGCTACTTCCCCTCGACAGTCCGCGCAGAGCGGGTGGACGCGACGACGGCGGCGCAGCACGCCCGGATGATGACCGGCTTGTGGCAGGCGAGCCGTCGGTCGGAGTCGAACTTCATCAACATCCTGACCCTGTTCGGGCAAAGCGCGGTGACGGTGGACGACCATGGCGCGCTGGTCGTCCCGGCGTTGAAGGGCGCCGGCGGGGCTGCGCAGATATGGGATGAGATCGCGCCCTTTGTCTGGCGCGACCGCAACGGGCATGATCGGCTGGCGGCGCAGGTGGTGGACGGCAAGGTCGTTCGCTGGAGCTTCGACCTGATCTCGCCCTTCATCGTCTATGACAGGGTGCCGGCATGGCGGTCGGGCGCATGGCTGAAGCCGGCGCTGTATCTCAGCATGGCGGTGCTGCTGCTGACGTTCCTCTACTGGCCGGCGACGTGGTTCGTGCGGCGGCGCTACGCCTCGGCGGCGGGCGGGCGCGGACCCGCATTGCGGGCGTATCGCGCGACGCGGATCATGGCCCTTGCGGTTCTGGCGATGCTGGGCACCTGGACGTGGTTCGTCACTACCGCCTTTTCCGACCTGTCGATGCTGTCGTCCGGTACGGACGCGCTGCTGTGGTTGCTTCAGATCGTCGGCGCGATCGTGTTCGTCGGCGCGGTCGGGGTCGCCGGGTGGAATGCGTGGCTGACCTGGCGCGACGGGCGCGTATGGACGCGCCGGGTGTGGAGCGTACTGGTGCTGCTCGCGGCGCTGGTGGTGCTGTACGTAGCCTGGGCGTTCGGGCTCCTGGCTATGACGGCGAACTACTGATGGGCGCGCTGCGGCTGTCGGTCGCGACCGAGACGCTGCGGCTGGCGCAGCCGTTCCGGATCGCGGGCTACGTGTTCGAGACTGCCGACGTGCTGGTGGTGGAGCTGGATGACGGCACGTATCGCGGGCGAGGCGAGGGGGCGGGGGTCTACTATCTCGGCGACGATCTGACCCACATGGCGGCCGCGATCGCGCGCGCGCGCAACGCGATCGAGGCGGGGCCGACGCGGGAGGCGTTGCGAGCGATCCTGCCACCCGGAGGCGCGCGCAATGCTGTGGATGCAGCCCTGTGGGAGCTGGAGGCGGCGCGGCGCGGGCAACCGGTATGGGCGCTCGCCGGGCTGGCGGAGGCACCGCGGCCGATTGTGACCACCTTCACCGTCAGTGCCGACACGCCCGAGGCGATGGCGGCGGTGGCGCTGAGCTATGCGGCGGCGCGATCGATCAAGGTCAAGCTGACGGGCGAGCTCGACCTCGACCTCGCGCGGGTGGCCGCCGTCCGCGCCGCGCGCCCGGACGTGTGGCTGGGGGTAGACGGGAACCAGGGATTTGCGCGGGGCGACCTCGATGCACTGGTCGCCGGCCTGAGCGCGCATCGCGTGTCGCTACTGGAACAGCCACTGCCGCGCGGGCGGGAAGCGGACCTCGATGGGTACCGCTCCCCGGTCCCGATCGCGGGCGACGAGAGCCTGCTGTCGCTGGCCGACGTAGCCGGCGCGGTGGGCCGGTTCGACGTGGTCAACATCAAGCTCGACAAGTGCGGGGGACTGACGGAGGGGCTGCTGATGGTGGCGGAGGCGCGCGCACGCGGCCTGAGCGTGATGGTGGGGACGATGATCGGCACCAGCCTGGCGACCGCGCCGGGCTTCGTGCTGGGGCAACTGGCCGATCTGGTCGATCTCGACGGGCCGACATTTCTCGCCGGGGATCGCACCCCAGGAGTCTGCTACGACGATGGCACCCTGTTCGCCGGGCCAGAGGTCTGGGGCGGATGAGCGACGGGCGCGCGTGGTTCGGCCAGCCACGCGGGCTGACCATCCTGTTCCTCACCAACATGTGGGAGCAGTTCTCATATTACGGCATGCGCGCGCTGCTGGTCTATTACATGACCAAGCAGTTGCTGTTCGAGCAGGGCTATGCCTCGCTGGTCTACGGCACCTATACCGCCTGCGCTTACTTTACGCCCATTCTCGGGGGCGTGATCGCCGACCGGGTGCTGGGCAAGCGGCGGGCGATCGTGCTGGGCGGTTCGATCATGGCGGCGGGCCATTTCATGATGGCGTTCGAGCCGCTGTTCTATCTCGCGCTCGCTACCATCGCGATCGGCAACGGGCTGTTCCTGCCCAGTCTGCCAAGCCAGATCGACGACCTGTACGAACCCGGCGATCCGCGGGTCGGGTGGGCATACAACGTCTACTACGTCGGCGTGAACATCGGCGGATTCCTGGCGCCACTCGTGTGCGGGACGCTGGGCGAGGTCTACGGCTGGCATTACGGGTTCGGGGCCGCCGGCGTTGGAATGGTTGTGGGGCTGGCGTTCTACCTGTGGGGGCAGCGCTACCTGCCCGATCAGGCACGTGCGCCTGCCGTGCAGCGCCAGGCTCCGCCTGGGCGGTTCGGGCGCGAGACGGCGATGCTGCTGCTTGCGATCGGCCTGTCGGTGACGGTGTTTCGCAGCGCCTACGAGCAGGTCGGCAACACGGTCGCGCTATGGGCCGATACGGGCGTGGACCGGCGGGCGGGTACCTATGCCATCCCCATGACATGGTTCCAGTCGCTCAACCCGTTGCTGGTCATGGCGATGACGCCGCCGTTGCTGGCGATGTGGCGGCGGCGGGCGGAAGGAGGCCGGCGTGAGCGGCCCGCGCGCAAGATGGCGACCGGTGCCGGCATCGCAGGAGGCGCCTATCTGCTGCTGGCGGCGTTGTCAGGGGTTGGCGGGCAGGCCCATTGGCTTTGGCTGGTGCTGTTCTTCTGCATCCTGACCCTTGGTGAGCTGTACATCCTGCCGACCGGACTGGGGCTGTTCGCGCGGCTGGCGCCCCAGGGGTTCGGGGCGACCACGGTCGCGGCCTGGTATCTGGCGACGTTCTCCGGCAGCCTTGCCGCGGGCGTGGTCGGAACGCTGTGGAGCCGGACCTCGCACGCGACCTATTTCCTGATCCTCACCGGACTGGCGGGAGCAGCGGCGGCAATGCTTCGCGCGCTCGACCGACTGGAAAGCCGCGTGGAACGGCAAAGGACCGCCGACAAATGCGATTGACACTTCTCCGATCAGGACAATAAGTTTCCTTATTACGGACTCGGGGGAAACGTGGCGATGAAAACGTCTATTCTGGCCTGCTCGATCTCCGGTGTGATCGCGACCCTGCTGGCCACGGCCGCAGCCGCCCAGGTCGTTTCGGCAGGTGCCGGCCAGGGCCAGTTGCCCGATGAGGACATCGTCGTCACCGCGCAGAAGCGCGAACAGGCGCTGATCGATGTGCCGCAGTCGATCTCGGTCATCGGCGAGGGATCGCTGGAGCGGAACCAGGCCACCAACTTCAAGGACTATCTGAAGCTCGTCCCCGGGTTGCAGCTCAACCAGTCCACCCCCGGTTTCGGGCGGCTGGTGCTGCGCGGGATCAACACTGGCGGCGTCGCGTCCACGGTGGCGGTGTACCTGGACGAGACGACGTTCGGATCATCCAGCGGGCTGGTCAACGGCGCGGTCCTGGCCGGTGATTTCGACACGTTCGACGTCGCGCGGGTGGAGGTGCTGCGCGGGCCCCAGGGGACGCTGTACGGCGCCAATGCGCTTGGCGGCATCCTGAAGTTCGTGTCCAACGCGCCGAGCACCGAGGCCGTGGAAGCGCGGGCGCGGGGCAGCCTGGAAACCGTGCGCGGCGGCGAAGAGTCTTATATGGGGAGCGCGCTCATCAACCTGCCGTTGGGCGACATGCTGGCGGTACGCGCGTCGGGCTTCTATCGCGACATCGGCGGGTTCATCGATTTGATCGGCACTGGCGGGTCGGACCGTGAGAACGACATCAACGCGTCCAAGAGCTACGGCGGGCGCGGATCGCTGCTGTTCCGGCCGAGCGACCGCTTCTCCGTCCAGCTGAGCGGCTATCTCCAAAACCTGGACGTGCAGGCGTCCGACAGCGTCGACGCCGACCCCGACAACGGCCGCACCCTGTATGGACGGCTGAGCCAGTCGCAGTTCGTGCCGGAGTTCAGCAACGTCCGTTACCGGGTATACTCGGGCGTGGTCGACTGGGATCTGGATTTCGCCACTTTGGTGTCCTCGACCAGCTACAGCACGCTGCGCCAGACCTTCCGGTCCGATCTGACCACCGCGTTCGGCCCGCTGATCGAAGGCGCGCTGGGGGTGCCGAACAACTTCTTCCAGGCCCAGACCACGCGGGTGAAGCGGTTCACGCAGGAGGTGCGTCTCCAATCACCCGCGGCTACTGCGTTCGAATGGCTGGTCGGCGGCTATCTCAGTCGCGAAAGGGGCCTTATCGACCAGGACTTCGCCGCCGTCACCCCCGGCACGCTGACTCCGATCGCGGGCCTGCCGTTGCTGGGCGAGGCGGCCGTCACGTCGCACTATCGCGAGGTCGCGGGGTTCGCCAACGCCACGCTGCACCTGGGGCCGCGCTTCGATCTCGATTTCGGTGGCCGCTACAGCCACAACCGCCAGCGCGCCGACCAGGCGAGCGACGGCATCCTGGCGGGCGGGCCGTCCGTGTTGCCGACGGCTCGGTCGGACGAGGACGTGTTCACCTATTCGGTCGCGCCCAAGCTGGAGCTGGGAGAGCGCGCGAACGTCTATGCGCGCGTTGCCAAGGGCTTTCGCCCCGGCGGCCCGAATATCCTGGCGCCCGGCGCGCCCGCTGAGTTCCGCACCTACCAGTCGGACAGCCTCGTCAGCTACGAATTGGGGATCAAGGCGGAAACGGCGGATCGCAGCTTCGCGATCGATGCGGCCGGCTTCTACATCGACTGGGACGACATCCAGGTCTTCGGTGTCCAGAACAATTTCGGCTTCAATTCCAACGGCGGCAAGGCGAGGAGCCAGGGGTTCGAGTTCACCGCCACCCTGCGTCCGACCGGCGGCTGGAGCACGTCGGTCAACGGCGCCTACACCGACGCCAAGCTGCTGGACGACACGCCGGCGCAGGTCGGCGGGCTGGATCGGGACCGGCTGCCCTATACGCCTAAGTACAGCATCGCGCTAAACTCCGACTACGAATGGGACATCGGCGGCGGCAAGGAGGCGTTCGTCGGCGGATCGATCCGAACCCTGTCGCGCCAGACCGCCAGCTACAACGCCGCCCTGCGCGCCGCCAACGGCCGCCAGCCGACCATCCCCAGTTTCACGGTGGTGGACCTGCGCGCGGGTGTGGACTTCGGCCGCTTCTCGGTCGAGCTGTACGCCAAGAACGTGAACGACTCTGACGGCAAGACCTCGCTCGATCTCGGCGCGCCGGCCAACGTGCCGTTCGGCCAAGCGACCGCGGGCGTGATCCGGCCGCGCACGGTGGGCGTGACGCTCGGCGCCGGGTTCTGAGGTGACCGATGCGGCAACGCCGAGCGTAGAGGGCGGCGGATACAGCCTACCTTCACCGTACCTCCTGTTCCTGGGCGACAACACCGAACCGGGGTTCGCCAAGACGGCGTTCGGCCTGCGCGACTGGGCGGGCGACCGGTGCCTGGGCGAGCATGCGCTTCCCGCCGCGACCGTATCGACCGGGCTGGAGCGGATGACCCCGGCGGCGGCGGCGGCCCGGGGTGCGCGATCGATGGTGATCGGGGTCGCCAACCAGGGCGGGGTGATCCCGCCGTCGTGGATGCCCGAACTGCTGGCAGGCATCGCGGCGGGGCTGGACCTTGTCGCGGGGATGCACACCCGTCTGGCAACGATCGCACCGCTCCGCGAAGCGGCGGCGGCGCGGGGCACGCGGCTGATCGACCTGCGCGTGCCGCTGTCCGGGCTGCCGATCGCGACCGGGCGCAGGCGCACGGGCCGGCGATTGCTGACCGTGGGTACCGATTGCGCATTGGGCAAGAAATACACCGCGCTTGCCATCGCTCGCGGCCTGTCGGCGCGGGGCGTGGATGCGACCTTCCGTGCGAGCGGGCAGACCGGGATCATGATCGCCGGCGAAGGGATCGCGATCGACGCGGTCGTCGCCGATTTCGCCACCGGCGCCGTCGAACTGCTGAGCCCGGATGCCGCGCCCGATCATCTCGACGTCATCGAGGGACAGGGATCGCTGTTCCACCCCGCCTATGCGCCGGTGTCGCTGGCGCTGCTCCACGGCAGCCAGCCCGACCTGTTCGTGGTGTGCGACCAGCCGGGGCGGTCGGGCATTCTGGGCACGGCAGGTTATCCGGTGCCATCGATCGATGCGGTCATCGAGCAGACGATCCTCCTGGGCCGCCTGACCAACCCCGCGATTCGCTGTGCCGGGATCAGCCTCAACACCGACGGCATGGAGGGAACGGCGGCGGCGGACCTGATCGCGGCCACTGGCAAGCGGCTGGGCCTGCCTGCGGCCGACCCGATCCGGGGAGGTGCGGCGTTCGAACGGCTGCTGGACGCATGCCAGCGCTAAGCCCCGTCCTTGCCGACCGGTTCCGCCGGTTCGTGCTGCCGGGACTGGCGTTCAAGGCGGTGGTGATCGGCGGCGGCTACGCCACCGGGCGGGAGATCGCCGAGTTCTTCCTGCCCGCGGGGCCGTGGGGTGGGCTTGCGGCCATGGTGCTGGCGACGCTGATCTGGGCGGTGGTGGCGGCGGCCACTTTCGCCACCGCGCATCGGATCGGTGCGCGTGACTACCGCACCTTCTTCCGGGCGCTGCTGGGACGGGGATGGGTGATCTTCGAGGTCGCCTATGCCGCGTTCGTGGTGCTGATCCTGGCGGTGTTCGGGGCGGCGGCGGGGGCGATCGCGGCATCCACTCTGGGCGTGGCGCCGATCCTGGGCACCCTGGCGCTGATTGCGGGAATCGTCAGTTGCGTCGCCTGGGGCAATGCCGGGGTCGAGCGCGTGTTCGTGTGGGTGTCGGTGCTGCTCTACGCCACCTATGCCGTGTTCCTGATGCTGGCGCTCACGGGCGTGGGCGACCGGATCGCGGCCGCCTTTGCGGCGGCGCCCGCGCCGTCCGGTGGCTGGGCGTTGGGGGGCATCACCTATGCCGGGTACAACATCGTCGGCGCGGTGATCGTGCTGCCGGTGACGCGGCATTTCCGGTCCGGGCGCGATGCCGTGGTCGCAGGTCTGATCGCGGCGCCGCTGGCGATGCTGCCGGCGCTGTTGTTCTTCGTCAGCATGACCGCGTTCCTGCCGGAGATCGTGGGTGCGGTGCTGCCGTCCGACCACATGCTGGTGCGGCTGGGCCATCCGGCCTTCCATCTCCTGTTCCAGTTCATGATCTTTGCCGCCCTGCTGGAAAGCGGAACGGGCGCAGTGCACGCGGTCAACGAACGCATCGTCCATGCCGGCGGCGGCCGCCTCGCGCTGTCGCCCGTTACCCGCGCGGCGGCGGCGCTGGCGCTGCTCGTGCCGTGCATGCTGGTGGCTGACCGGATCGGCCTCGTGACGCTGATCGCGTCCGGATACCGGGCACTCGCCTGGGTGCTGATCGTCATCTATGTCCTGCCGCTGCTTGCGACGGTTGCCCTGCGCGCCGCAAGACCGGCGCCAACGCCGGAGTTCACGCCATGAAGCGTTCGTTGCTTGCCTTGCTGCTGCTCGCGGCAGCCCCGGCGCGAGCCGACGTGCCCGCCGGGTTCGACGCACGGGTGGAGGCGATCCGACGCGCCAGCGAGACGCCGGGCATGGCGATCGCGATCGTGGAGAACGGCAAGGTCGTGCTCGCCAAAGGGTATGGCGTGCGCCGCCTGGGTTCGCCCGCCAAGGTCGATGCCGACACGCTGTTCATGATCGGCTCGACCGGCAAGGCGTTCACCTCCGCCGCGCTCGCCACGCTGGTGGATGCCGGCAGGATCGATTGGGACGACAAGGTGATCGACCACCTGCCCGGCTTCCAGATGCACGACGCCTGGGTAACGCGCGAGATGACCGTGCGCGACCTCCTCGTCCATCGCAGCGGCCTGGGGCTGGGAGCGGGCGACCTGCTCATGGTGCCGCGGGGCAAGCTGTCGCGGAGCGAAGTGGTGCGGCGGCTGCGCTATCTGAAGCCGGCAACCAGCTTCCGCAGCGCCTACGCCTATGACAACATCCTCTACATCGTCGCCGGCGCGGTGATCGAGGCGGTGAGCGGGCAAAGCTATGAGGATTACGTCCGCGACCATGTGTTCCGCCCGGCCGGGTTGCCCGATGCCACCGCCGACATGGCGCGCCAGCTGTCTGTACCCGACCGGGCGCAGCCGCACGGCAGGGTGGGCGGTCCGGTTCGGGGTGCGGGGCCGATCGCGGTGCTCGACGAGCGCGACCGGCTGGGCCAGGCCGGGGCGCCGGCGGGGTTGATCGCGGCAAGCGCCAACGATCTCGCGCGTTGGCTGCAGATCCAGCTTGGCGAGGGCGCGCTGCCGGACGGCAAGGGCCGGCTGTTCAGCGCAGAGGCGGCGAAGGAGATGTGGACGCCCGTCACCCCCATGCCGATCACCCCGTATCCCGAACCCGTGGCGGGGATCACCCCGACCTACCAGGCCTATGCGCTCGGCTGGGATGTGCGCGACTATCGCGGGGCCAGGATCGTCTGGCATGCGGGCGGGCTGTTCGGTTTCACCACCGTCGTGGTCACGATCCCCGAGAAGAAGGTCGGTTTCGCCATCGCGATCAACAGCGAGGAGATCGAGCCGCGCTATGGCCTGATGTACGAACTGATCGACCATTATCTCGGCTTGCCCGGCCAGGGCTGGCCCGACCGCTTCGGCACCTTTAAGCGCAACCGCATCGCCGCGGCGGAAGCGGCGGTGCGTCAGCAGGCGGCCGCCCCCGCCAGGGTCGGCCCCTCGCTGCCGGCCGCCCGCTATGCGGGGCGCTATGTCGATCCGTGGTACGGGACACTGGCGGTGGGATCGGATGCCAGGGGGCTGACGGTGGACTTCACCACCACGCCCAAGATGACCGGACGGCTGGAGCATCACCAGTACGACACCTTCGTCGTCCGCTTTGACGATCCCGCGATCGAGCCGGCGTATCTGACCTTTGCGCTGGACGCCCAGGGGAAGGTGGCGCGGATCACCGCCAAGCCGGTGTCGCCGATCGCGGACTTCAGCTTCGACTACAAGGATCTCGACTTCGCGCCCGAGGGGACGCGCTGATGCGCCGGTGGCTGGCTGTTCTGGGTGGCGCGCTGATCGCGGCGGCGGGTCTGTCGCAGACGCATGGGCCCGTCGCGCCAGCACCCGCAACCCCGCCGGTTGCCGCCGACGCACCGGCGGCGACGGCGGCGCTGACCTCGGCCGACGTCGGTGCGTGGCTGGACGGCTACATCCCCGCCGCGCTCAAGGCGGGCAAGATCGCCGGCGCGCAGGTGGTGGTGGTCAAGGACGGCCAAGTGTTGTTCAAGAAGGGCTACGGCTACGCCGACGTCGCGGCCAGGATTCTCATGGACGTCGACCGGCACCTGATGCGGATCGGATCCACCTCCAAGCTGTTCACCTGGACCGCGGTGATGCAGCAGGTGGAAGCCGGGCGGATCGATCTCGAGGCCGACATCAACCGCTACCTCGATTTCCGCATCGCTCCCAAGAACGGGCGGGCAATCACGATGAACGACCTGATGCGGCATCGCGGAGGGTTCGAGGAAGGGCTGAAGGATTTGCTGGCAAGCGACCCGGCCAGGTTCAAGACGACAGAACGGTACCTGAAGGAAAACCTGCGGCCGCAGCTGTTTCCGGCGGGCGACGTACCCGCCTATTCCAATTACGGCACGGCCCTGGCGGGCTATATCGTCAGTCGCGTCTCGGGCGAGCCGTTCGACGCCTATGTGGAGCGGCACATCCTGTTGCCGTTGCAGATGCGGCGAACGACCTTCCGACAGCCGCTGTCGGGGGCGTACGCGGCGGCGATGTCCAGGGGATATCGGCGGGATGACGGGCTGGCCGAGCCGTTCGAACTGGTGACCACGGCTCCCGCGGGCAGCGTCAGCACAACCGGCAGCGACATGGCGCATTTCATGATCGCGCACCTCGACGGCGGGCGGTTCGGCAACGGGCAGGTGCTGCGGCCGGAAACGGCAGAGCAAATGCACCGGCCGGCGGTGATGCCCCGGGCGGGCCTCGACGCCATGGCGCACGGCTTCTTCTGGGGGCATCGCAACGCGCGGCTGGTGATCGGCCATGGCGGTGACACCGTGGTGTTCCACACGGACCTGAACCTCTTCCCCGCCGAGCGGGTCGGGATTTTCGTCAGCTTCAACAGCCGGGGAGAGAACGACGCGGTCTACGGCGCGCGCGAACGATTGTTCGACCTGTTCATGGACCGGTACTTCCCGGCAACCCCGCCGCACACTCCCAAGGGCATCGCGAGCGCCGCGCAGGACGCGGCCGCGCTGGCCGGGCGGTACGAAAGCTCACGACGGGTGGAATCCGGCTTCATCAGCCTGTTCTACCTGCTGCAACAGGACGCCGTCGCGGCCAAGGAGGACGGCACCGTCACGCTGGCGTCGCTGCCAGGCAAGACATTTCGGGAGGTCGCGCCGAACCTGTGGCGCGAAGTGGACGGGACCCGGCAGCTGCTGGTCACCGACGTGGGCGGGCGTCGCGCCATCCTCGACAGCGCCAACCCGGTATCGATCCTCCAGGCCGCGCCGCTCGCCCGGAACGCGGGGCTGAACCTGTGGGTGGCGGGATTGTCGGTGCTGGTGCTGGTCGTGACGGTGGTCGCCTGGCCGGCGGGGTGGTGGCTGCGACGGCGGTACAAGGCGTCCGCGGGTGTCGCGGGCCGACCGGCGCTGGCCCGGCGGCTGACGCGGGTCGCCGCACTGGCGGACCTGCTGTACCTGGCTGGCTGGTACGTGATGCTCGCGCCGGTCATCCAGGGGCGGTACGACGGCTACAATGCCGGGCTGGACGGTGCCATTCGGGCGTTGCAGGTTGCGGCGGTCGTGCCGCTGGCGGGCGCGGCGGCCGGGTTGTGGAACCTGTGGCTGACGCGCGGTCGGGGTGCCTGGGTGCGGGCGGCGCTGGTTGCGCTAGCGCTGCTGGGGATCGTCTGGGTCGCCTGGATGGGCGGGCTGATGAGCTGGACGCTGAACTACTGACATCCGGCCCGGCCCTGGCTGCCGGCGTCAGACCGGCAGGACGGTGGTCGACTTGATCTCCGACAAGGCGACGGTGGAGACGACTTCCTGTACGCCCGGCAGGCGCGACAGCTTGTCGAAGAAGAAGCGTTCGTAGGCCTCGATGTCCTCGGCCACAACCCGCATCAGGAAGTCGACTGGTCCCATCAGGACATAGCATTCCAGCACCTCCGGAATTTCTCGGATCGCATCGGCGAATTCGTCCCGATGGGCGCGGCCATGGGCGTTGAGCTTCACCTGAGCGAAGACATGGGCGTTCAGGCCCACGCTCTTCCGATCGAGCAGCGCCACCCGCCTGCGGATCACGCCGTCGCGCTCCAGCCGGTCGATCCGCCGCCAGCAGGGCGATGGAGAAAGGCCGACCCGTTCGGCCACGGCGGCGGTGGAAAGCGCGGCGTCCTCCTGCAAGGCTCGCAAGATGCGACGGTCGGGCTCATCGAGCGGTGTGGTCAATCCAACCTCCATTCGCGCGTAAGCTGGAAAGATCGTGCTAGTATCCTGCTCAAAGCGGTAATCATAGGCAAGAATTGCCGATCGACCGGCGCTACTCGTCTCACCTAATTATTGGGGAGAAAACAGATGGACGAGTGGATGCCGCCGGAAAACATGGTGAGGCTGGACGATCCGGCATCGGGATTGCGCGGCTTCATCGCCGTCCATTCCACCGCGCTCGGACCCGCTGCCGGCGGGTGCCGGCTCTGGCGCTACCCCGGCGAAGGGGCGGCGAGCGGCGACGCGCTGCGGCTGGCCGCCGGAATGACCATGAAGAATGCACTCGCCGGCCTACCGCTGGGCGGCGGCAAGGCGGTGCTGATGCTGCCCGAGGTGCCATTCAGCCGCGAACACCTGTTCCGCGCGTTTGGCGATGCGGTGGAGGCGCTCGGCGGGCGATACGTCACGGCGGAGGACGTCGGCACGGGCGTCGAGGACATGGCGATCGTCGCGCGCCGCAGCGCGCATGTCGCCGGGTGTCCGCAGGCCGCGGGGCAGCCCGGCGGCGACCCTTCTCCCTGGACGGCGCGCGGCGTGTTCCGCTCCATGGAGGTCGCCGCGCGCCGACACCTGGGCCGTTCGCTGGACGGGCTGACCGTCGTGGTGCAGGGCGTCGGCCATGTCGGCTTCGCCTTGTGCGAACTGCTCCACGCGGCGGGCGCCAAGCTGGTGATTGCGGAGACCCGGTCGGACCTGGCGGCGCGAGCGGCGACGCGGTTCGGGGCGGATCTCGTTTCCACCCGCGCCATCACCCAGCTGCGGGCCGACATCTTTGCCCCGTGCGCGCTGGAAGGGGTGCTCGACGTGGCGGTGGCGGCGACGTTGCAGGCGCGGGTGGTGTGTGGGGCGGCCAACAACCAACTCGCGGTGCCTGAGGTCGGCGAGATGGTGGCGGCACGGGGCGTGCTCTACGCACCCGACTTTCTGGTCAACGCCGGCGGTATCATCAATGTGGCAGCCGAGTATCTGGGCTGGTCGCAAGCCGAGGTGGCAACGCGCGTGGACGCCATCGCGCCGCGTCTGACAGAAGTATTGGACCTTGCCGACGCGTGCGGGGTGTCGTCGGCACGGGCCGCCACGATCGCCGCGCGGCAGGCGATCGGGACAGCCGGACGCCTAAGCGCACCCGCCCTGTCCGTGGCATGGCAGGCGCGATGCGCCTGACCGTGACGGGCGCAGCAGAGGCAGGTATGCTGCTGCGGGTCATCAACGTGCTGGCGCAGCGCGACCTCCTGCCAGAGGCATTGGAGGCGCGGGTACATGGGCATACGATGCTAATCCGCATCGAGGCCCTCACTCCCCCGTTCGTGGAATCCTTGCTGGCGAAATTGCGGTCGCTGATCGAAATCGAAACCGCTACGATGGATCTTCTGGATGATCCACAAGGCCGAGATGTTCATCCCACGGTTTGATGGTGGGATCCATTCGTCGGGATTGAACAAAGCCTTATGGGCAGGTCGTCACGCCAGCGCGACGACCATGCACGCCGTTCGAGCAGCATACAGCGATCGCAAGCTTCGCTCGCGGTGCTGAGCCGGGAACTGGCGATCAACCCGCAAATGGTCGCAAGTGGCGCAAGCGGGCGACGTTTGAGGATGAAGACCGGGTCAGTTTTCTGCCAGCAGATCCTTCAATGCCGACACTTCGAGCATCGACTCCGCCAGCAGCTTCTTCAACCGCCGGTTCTCGTCCTCCAGCGTCCGCAACCGCGCCACCTTCGAGACGATCATGCCGCCGTATTTTGCCTTCTAGCTGTAAAACGTCGCATTGCTGATGCCGTGCTTCCGGCACAGTTCGGCGGTCTTTACGCCAGCCTCGTGCTCACGCAGCACGCCTATGATCTGGTCCTCGGTAAACGGCGTCGCCGCACCGCTCGTCTCCATCTGACGAGCTAACTTACCAATGGCATAATTCCCAGGAAGCAGGCCAGCTCGAACAGTGTAGCGAAATCGCCATAGCGGCTAGTGACCCCCATGATGAGTGCTGACGTTATGTGAAACGAACGTATAGGGGTTGAGGAAGATACGCCGAGGCTCGTGATCAGGTCTGACTTAGAATGCCGTTGATCTTCCCCTACTCGAAGATTTCAAAACTCGACGGTTACCGAAAGTTTGACCGTGCGTGGGATGCCTTGGAGTAGCGAGGTGTCGAATGCGAAGCTGTTGAAGGCTGAAGCCCAGAAGCGGCGGTTGGCGACATTGTCGACGTTGGCGCGCAGCGTGACGGGTGTACCGCCGACCGAGGCTAGGTAGCGAGCGCCGAGGTCGAAGCGGGTCCAGCTGCCCAGCTCCAGCGTGTTGGCTTGGTTGACCATTTGCGGTCCGGTATGGAGTACCCGGCCCGTGAGGGTCAGGCCGCCCAGCCCGACCACGTCCCATTCGGCGTTGGCATTGATCGTGTAGTCGGGGACGCCTGGCACCTTGTTGCCTTGGTTCACCCCGCCTGCGGTCCGGACAAGCTTTGCATCGTTGACCGCGGCGCCGCTGATCAGGCGGAGGCCGCGGAGCAGTTCGCCGTCAAGGCTGAACTCGAGCCCGCGGTTGCGTTGGAGCCCGTCGATCGCGAACAACAGCGTCGGGCCGGTCGCTGGCACCGGCACGATCGGGCCGGCGAACGCATTGGGCTGTTCGGTCTGGTAGGCCGCAAGCGAGGCCGCGACAGGCCCTAAGGTCAGCTTGCCCCCTGCCTCGTACTGGACCGATCGAAAAGGCGGGAACACCTCGTTGGCGTTGACGATCAGCCCAGGCTGGTTGGGTGCCTGCGGCCCCTGCACCAGCCCCTCGATGCGGTTGGCATAGAGCGAGATCCCGGCGAACGGCTTCACCACAAGGCCGATTACCGGCGTTATCGCGTTCTCGTCGTAGCGCGACTGCTCGTCGCCCGCCGCGAGCCCGCCGGTGGCGAAATAGGCGTAGCGGATGACGCGGATCTCCTGATAGCGGAGGCCACCGGTCAACAGCACCCGGTCCCCAAATGCACCTAGGGTATCCGACAGGAACAGGCTGCGCAGCCGGGTGCGTACGATCGGGAAAGGATCGTCGAGGTCGCCGCCGCGAACAGTGTTCTCGGCAGGGCGTGGGACCGGCACGGGATCGTAGATATTGGTCGGGTAGGCGGCGTAGCGCTGGTACGCGTTGCGGTTGACCTGCCAGTTGCTTGATCCGCCGACGTTCAGCTGGTGGCTGATCCCGAATGTGTCGAACCCGGCTCGCAGGCCGACCTGCGCCGCTTCGTTGCTGTCGGTGCGGGGGGTGAACTGCGCGTTGTTGCCGATCGCGGCGCCGCTTGCGGCATCGGTGAGGTTCACGGCGTTGATCGCGATACTCTCCTCCCACCCGTCGCGCGCGCCGATCTGGCCATAAAGGGTGACCCGGTCGGCGACATCGAACTCGCCGGCCAGCGTCCCGAACACGTCGCGCTGGGTCGCGAACTGCCAGGGCTGGGCATAGTTGGTCCGCGCGCCCGGCACCTCGGGGATGACGGTGGAGATCGCGACCTTGTGACGGAGCTGGCGAACCTGTTGATGCTGATAGCCGAGATCGAGGGTCGCTCGCGCGCGGCCGCTGTGCCAGTCGAAGCTGCCGCCCAGCACCTGTGCGGTGCGGAACTCGTCCCTGATCGTGAGGTCGCCGCCACGGGAAGCGCCGTTGATCCGTACCCCGACCGCGCCGTCGGCGAAACGGCGCCCCACGTCGAACGCGGCACCGATGTGGGACACCCCGGTGTAATTCAACGTCACCCAGCTGATGTCACGGGTGCCGGCACGCTTGGGGACGAGGTTGACGCTGCCGCCGATCCCTGACCCGCCCGGCGCGGCGCCATTTAGGAACGCGCTGGCGCCGTTCAGCACCTGCACCTGCTCGTAGAGCTCGGGCGCGACCAACTGGCGCGGAGTCAGACCGTACAGGCCATTGAAGCCGATATCGTCGGCGAACAGAGGGAAACCGCGCAGTACGAACACCTCGGCGGCAGTGCCGAAGGCGTTGGTCACGCGGATCGACGGGTCGTTCTCCAGCACTTGGCCCAACGTCTGGGGCTGCTGATTGAGGATCAGCGCGGAATTGTAGCTCTTGACGATGAACGGCACGTTCTCGGCGGCTTGGTTGCCGAGGATGCCGACATTGCCCTCGCGCAGCACCTGGCTCCGGTTGCGCTCGGCGGTGACGACGATGTCGTCCTCTGCCTCCTCCGACTCGGTTTCGCTGCCTGAAGCCTGCTGCGCGAGCGCGGGCGTAGGCGCTGCGATCGTCGTCAGCGTCAGGCTGGCCAGTGCCGCCCCGATGGTCCGTCCGGTTTTCATCAGCTGTCCCTCCACCACGGCGCCCGGGACCTGGGGCCGTCCGTCGTTACGCTGCAGCAACGCGGCCCCGGTGGAACATCCAATGCTGCCCCGGTCAGGGGTCCAAGCAGCTGGTTACAGCCCTAGCGCCCCGGCCAGCCGGGTGACCGCGTCCGCGGCCTCGCCCTCGTCGAGGCTCGCAAAGCCGAGTCGTAATCCCCGTTCGCCCGACCCTGCAATGGCATAGGAGGTCGAGGGCGCCAGTCGCAGCCGAACCTCGGCGGCCGCCGCATCGACGCGGTCGAGCAGCGCCGGGTCGCGGAAACGTAACCACAGCGCCAGACCGCCATCGGGCACCGCGAAGTCGCAGGCGTCACCCAGTCGCGCTTTCACTCGAGCGGCGAACGCATCGCGGCGGGCGGCATAGATCAGGTTGGTCTTGCGGGCGTGGCGGCGCAGTTCGCCCGCGTCGATCAACTCCGCAACCGCATCCTCAGTAAGAATATTGCCCTGCCGGTCGGTCTCCATCACTTGGCAGGCGACGGCGTCGACCACCTGTGCCGGCGCGACGACATAGCCGACGCGCAGGCTGGGCAGCGTTAGCTTCGACAAGGAGCCGATATAGACGACCTGTCCCGGCGCGTAGCTGGCGATCGGCAGCAGTGGCTGCGACTGGAAGTGGTACTCATGGTCGTAATCATCCTCGATCAGCGCGAAGCCGAACTGGCGCGCGAGATCCAGAAGCCGCAGCCTCCGGTCCGGACGAAGCGCCACCGTCGTCGGGAAGTGATGGTGCGGAGTGAGGTAGATCGCGCGCACCCGATGCATGCGACACGCCCGTTCGACCGCCGCGACGTCAATTCCCCCGCCGTCCACCGGCACCGTCTCAATCGCGGCACCCGCCGCGGCGAAGGCGCGTGCCGCGGGGCCGTAGCTCAGCCGCTCCATCAACACCGTATCGCCGCGCCCGACCAGCACCCGGGCGACGAGCGCGATCCCCATTTGGCTGCCGCGGGTGATGCAGACATGGTCGGCGGTGACTGTGGCGAGCCCGCGTTGAGCGGCGAGCATGTCGGCGATGCAGTGGCGCAAGGATGCCGATCCGCGCGGATCGCCGTACCGCAGCCGGTTCCATCGCCCGGCCCGTTCGATCGCGTCGCGATAGGCGCGGGCAAGCATGTCAACGGGGAACAGCCGGCAGTC
>Ga0325401_1000129_pt1 | contig 44991 bp, 26 predicted proteins | sample PopdelMetagenome_FD_205666 | JGI IMG/M metagenome (GOLD analysis project Ga0325401, IMG submission 205666) | Populus deltoides microbial communities from Bellville, Georgia, United States - Xylem-PdKOR-R2 | ecosystem: Host-associated > Plants > Phyllosphere > Stem > Wood/Secondary xylem | place...
GGAGAAATGGATCAGATCACCTTTGAAATCAATCTTTTCCATAAAGGCGTTCATCTCCTTCTCACTCACCATGATCGACCTCACTCCTTAACGAGAAGATTTGAGTTTCTACTCCACGAGCCTGCTTGTTGTTGAGTTAGGAAGGCAAGCATTATCGAGTTTATGACGATTTCAAGAAGTTACTCATGTTTAGAAGTGTGGTTATAGTTATTTTTTAAAATATTTTTTTACTTAAAAATATATCAAAATAATTTTTTATTTTTTAAAAATCATTTTGATATCGGTGGATCAAAATATCTAAAAATACTAAAAAAATATTAATTTAAAATAAAAAAATAAAAAAATTAAATTTTTTTCAAAATTATTTTTAAAACACAAAAACAAACAATACGCCCCCAACAAGTTAAGCATCTAGGATTATTCTATAATCACACCCTACGTAAGTTTATGTGAATAGTGGATGTTCACTAAACACTCATCTATTTTATTTTTTTACTAGCTACTTTACCCACACTGCACTCAAAGTTTAATAAAAAAAATATTAAACACAAAAAAAAATAAAAATTGAAGGCATTGTGAACTTGTTCTCTTGCACGTAGAAGCTAGAACAATCTTAATTGTGAACTAAAAAATTGATGTGTGTTTAATAAAAACATAAAGAATTATAAGAGTTCATCAATGTTAAACATAATTGTTAACACTATCTTCATATTAAATTAAAAAATTAAGAAATAATACAAATTAAAATATTTAATCTCGTATCGTAAAAACCCTTTTATTTTTTAATTTAATTATACGGTGATAATTTTGTTTTTTTAAAATAGTAATAAGTCAAGTTCCATTAAAATGAATTAATTTGCTAATCCAACTCCTTTTCTTATCAATTTTTTTCCATCAAAAAATATAATTTTAATAAAAACATAAAGATTTACACGTGTCAATAAATGTTAAAGAGAATTGTTAACACTAACTCAAGAAGAAGTTAAAAAGTTAAGAGATAATGAATATTAAATATTTAATCTCGTAATATGGCGAGCTCTTTATTTCTTATTTACTTAACCATGGCAATAATTTTTTTTTTGTAAGAATAGTAACAAGCCAGGTTCCATTGAAACATATTAATTTGCTAATATGACTTCTTTTCTTATCATTTTTTCTCCACCAAAAACAGACAAATTTTTTTTCTATATTCTCTATTTAATAAAAATAAAAAGTAATAAAAATAAATATTTTTTTTACAATTTGAAATAAGGATAAAGAAAGTATCTCTTATTGAAACCCTTTTACCTTTTTAATGCAATCCATTTACTCGTAATTTGTTTTACAATAATATTTATTTTTCAAACATTTTATCATAATTATAAAAGCAATTTATCGAAAACTAATATTATTATAAATTTAAAGCAAATAGATTTTAAAAAATATATAACAAAACACCATTTAAATGTCGATGTGAGGGACTTTTGGAAGTGCTACAAAACCCAACTCAACTTAGCGGGCATGAAGATAACCCAACTCAAGCTCTTAGCCAAGGCTTTAAATAAAAATGGATGAGAGTCGATCCAATATGATTTGGTCACCTTAGCTATTGAAAATACAACCCGGACAAAACTAGTTTGGCTTAAGAAAAAAATCAAGACAATGTAGTTCTAGGCTCTAGCTCCTATTTTTTTTTATGTCTATTAAGTAGTTCTAGCCTTCTTCTTTTATTTTTTTGTCTACTAAGATAATGATATCTTTGAATGATCTAGGATAATCCATATTCACTTTTCAAGCTTGTGTTTTTATTGTGGATCCGGTTAGGTTTAACAACTTTATTTTTAAATTTTTTTTTTAATCATCCGATAATAAAAAGCAGCATGTGTAGTGAAGCAATTTGAATAATTTTTTTTTAAATAAAAAAATTATGAAGGGCTATAGAAAAATGATGGTGGCTAATGTTCTAAAAGAATTCTACAATATTACTCGAAAACAAGGTAAAAGTTTAACAATATTTAATGAAATAATATCAAAAATAAATTATTTATTTATTTATTTAAATGAATTTTAATTAAAATTAAAGAAAAAAATAAAATACATTGCTAAAAAAAAAACCAAACACCTGGGGCTTGGGTAAGCCAATGCATTTGGCTGATTTTTTTTAAAAAGGACAAGTGTGTATGCCTACAATGCTAGGCTCAAGCATCTGGCCTTTTCTTTTGCTTTGTTTAAGGGGTGAAAGAAATGTCTTTATTTAAAATATATATATATATATATATATATATATATATATATGATATGTCATTTAATTTTTCAAATTCTAACCACCGTGATCAGAAAATTGAGCTGAAGTTTTTTGGAGCCAATATATTATTTTTCAACTTGTTTTCATCTAAGAACCCTAACAAACACCCTTAAAACCTTAGAAAACAATTTTTTAATTCAAAACACTCTTAAATTGGTATAAGAATGTGAGATTAAACCGAAAGAGAAACTTTCTCAATCTCGATCTATTTTTTTTCAACAAGATGAAGGGTAAAAAAACACCTTGATATAATTCATCTCGTCAAATAGAATTTATTAACACCAAGAACAACTTTTCTCATCGTTGGAATATGGCAAAATGAACATTTTTTTCTTCTCTTTTATTTTTCGATGACTTTCTCTTCCCTTCTCAAACATGAGGACTGAAGCATAAACAAAATAAAGTTTTGTATCGAAACATAAAATTTTAAAACTAAAATAGCCTAAAATAAAGTCAATACAGGATGGGGACTAAATATTATTTTTTAATTTAATTCTTATTCTTTTAATTTTATCTTTGTACCATAAATTAAAACCATATCTTATTAAATTAATCCATAATCAAGGTTAAAGTTATTTATTAAACACTTATATATCAAGGAAATGTAAAGAATGAAAATTATCAACCGAAAAAACACCAGAACAGACAATAAAGGACGAATAAAAAAAAACAAAAAAAAAAAACATTCACTATAAAAATCCACAAGTGAAATGTGATGCGCACACACTTGAATAGTAAAACACTCATGAGACTAATAATATAATTTATAATTATAATGTTCTCTTGCTGTTGCATGAATCCTGCTACTTGTACATGTGTCATTATGTGCTGTCGGTAAATTTGCTTGAATATTTCTAAGTTACGAGTTGAAATTTATTTTATGACGTTGTTTCAATTGCCAACTGCTATTTAAATTTGCTTAAATAAATTAAAAAAATATTATTTTAATATATTTTTAAATAAAAAATATTTTAAAAAACAATCAATACTACAAACTACATTTTTACTATATAAAAATTCATCTATTGTTCACTACTGATTGTATATTTATATGAATTATCTTCTGTTGCTAATTGTTGTTCTGAAGGTTTGTTCCCTTTTCTTGCATGATTAATATTTGAATTATTTTTTTTATTAACGTGGGTGTCCGAATTAGTTTATGTGTATTTTGATTAATTCTACAAGTCTTGAAATTAACGACCATGTAAGCTTCCAGTGATTATTATATTAGCAATCAAAAAATTCAAACCTGAATTCACGAAAAAAACAAACCCTTTAATCTCAATCATTTACTATTAGGTCAATAAATTTTTATGTTCTTTCAACAACTGGTAAGTGATTTCTTTGATTTTCTAGACATTTTACCCTGTTTGTGCGTCCAAGGTCCATTTTACACTTATGAGATTTAGTTTTTTTTTTTTTTTATAATTATAATCTGTAATACTTATAATATAATTTATAGATTTGTATTGCAAGATATCCCAGGAAATGTTAAAAATTAATTAATGAAGATTGGTTCATGAGTTTAAGATGGTCCTTTCGTGCCTGTGGCTGTAGCTCCTACTGTTTAAAATTAATATACATTTATTTCTTTTTAATTCAGATTATTAGAATTTTTTGTGAATATTGTTTTTTCTGATTACATTTACTTTTTATTCAATAAACAATGATGCTAACAAATGAATAGAAAAAGGAATATCTATTATTATTATTATTATTATTATAATATAATTAAATAAAAATATATTTCATAAGTGCCTTGCAGCTGGGCGGGTAATACAGCCGGTGATATGCTACTCAAACTTAAGCCACCTGTTTTCCCATTTTTTTCACCGCATCTGCCCGGCGTTGTCCGTACGCCATCCTTTAAAATAGTGATTTGTTAAAACCCAAAAATTGAAAGAAAACCCTATCTGTCTCCCCGCGTCAATTCAACGCTTTTGAAAAAACCATACCAAGATACCCTCTGTTTCTTTCTCTCTCTAAAATTTGAATCCGGATCCATCGATTTCGATCCGATAAATTAAAAAACTTGATTTTTCTCTCTCTAGAAAATCAATCCATCAGTAATGAGGAAAGGAGCCAAGAGAAAGAGAAGCCAGAAAGAAGAAGAAGCTGCTCCTGCTCCTGACAACCACAAAACCACCGAATCGACCAAGCCACCTACTAGAGCTAAGCGGGTCAAGGCATCCAAACCCGAACCCGAACCTGAATACTTCGAGGACCAGCGCAACTTGGTGCTCTAATCTTTCCCTCACTCGCACTATTTTGTTTCAATTAATTAATTAATTATTTTTTTGTTGAAGAATTCATGGATAACTTGTTCTGTTTCTTAACAGGTTTTTTTTAAAAATAATAAAATCGGATTTTTTCTTAGGTTAATTACATTGGTAATTAATTAATTAAAAGACTGGAAAAGTTTAGTGTTAAGTTTAAGGTCAATAGATGCAGTTTGTTAGTTCAGTTTTTTTTTTTTTTTGAATTCTGGCTCAGTTAGGTTAAAATTCTTAAACTGTGTAGTGTTTTTATAGCAAGGCTATTTTGCAATTTGTTTGGTTGAATTTGTGAGAGTGCGCTGTTGTTTTTATGTTGGAATTCAAAAGTAAGCATTTTGAAATTGTTTTCTTATGCAGGAAGATTTATGGAAGCAAATATTCCCCGTCGGTACAGAGGTTAGGTTTTGTTTTTTTATTCTGTTCTTTGCTTTGTTGGTTGAATTAATTATGTTGCTTATGGTTCTTTTTTTTTTTTGGTTTACAGTGGGATCAACTGGACAAGGTTTACGGATTTAACTGGAATTTCTCTAATCTAGAGGTGGATGTCATCAAATAACCCATGCCTTTCTTTTTTGTTATTTTTTTGGTAGAGTAGCGGTGCAGATAATTCTTAGTATGTATGTAAACTGAAATTACAACTCTTACTGGTCAGAATGCATTTGAAGAAGGAGGTGTTCTACATGGGAAGACAGTTTACCTTTTCGGCTGTACAGAGCGTGAGTTTCTTGTTAACTTGAAACACTAAATTTTTTCTAAAAGTCTAAACAGGCTTCTCTAAATGGGTGGACATTGCATTGTTTTTGCTTGGTTTTCCCGTGTCCTGTCCTTTTCATTTGTCATGTGAATCTTACTTTGTTTCTTGTGTTCTTCAGCTCAACTGGTCCCTTTCAAGGATGAAAACATATTAATCTACATACCTGCAGTGGTGGCGGTAAGTTTACTGAAACAGTTGCTTTTGCATGTAATCTAATGTACTTGTGTTCATCTGTGAAATTTTTCGAGGAGTGGACTTTATAAACTTCTTATCATCGTATATTTTTAATTTGTTTTTTATTCATGATAAAAGCAACATACTTCATTTTGTACAAGGTTTAACTTTGCGTCTGGTTATGGCATTTACATTATCCCCACCTTTACTCTTACTTAAACCTTGTATGATAAGGATCTTAGGTTTCAAAAACCCTAGATATAGATGTCTGAGAAGTGCTTCCTTGCATTAAAGCACATTGTGGGAGTGAAAGGTCATAGAACCCATACACTATATTTCTCATATTTCCTTTATGGCAATAGCAGGATCATAGAACTCTCTTTTCAAAGTTGGGAAGTGAGAATGCTGGTTCTGCAATTGTCCCCACCTTTACGCGTAGTCGAACCTCATATAAAATGAACTTAAAAAGGCCTATGTTTTATTACGAAGACATCCACTTTGTGTGTTTCTCAAGGCTAGAGATGAAGAACTTGAGCATTTGTGTCTAGTATTGTTACTTTTCCAACACCACTTTTTTTCTTCCTAAGAGTTGCCTCATCACATGTTTCTTCATCTGTTCTAATTTCAGAATTACAGTTGCTGATTGGTGTTGTTGTGAAGACAAGTGCCTCTAGTCTTTTTATTTTTTCCTGAAAAAAAATCCTTTGAATTAGTGGAAGTATGTCATTTCTTTTTGCTGCATTTCTTGTTGTTAAACATTTTATTTTACAGGTTGTATCTCCTTTCCCTCCTTCTAATAAGATTGGAATTAAGTCAGTTCAGAGGGAGGTTGAAGAAATAATTCCCATGAAGCAAATGAAAATGGACTGGGTTCCTTATATACCTTTGGAAGACAGGTATTCCAAAGTAGATTTCTAATTGATTTCATGGAGTCTCTCTCTTCTCAAATAATCTCTTAAGTTGCATTTTTTGTTCAATGTCTCTTTGTACCTTAAATCCTTCTCCAGAGAAAGCCGAGTCGATAGACTGAGACATCAGATTTTTATTTTGAGCTGCACTCAGAGAAGGTACCTCCCCCCCTCTCAATCTTCCTGTCTATTTATTTATTTATATTTATAGATATCATATAATATCTAGTATTTTGTATGAGGTTGTATCTTTCTCTATGGTTATTACTTAACCCCCCCCCCCCTCAATCTTCATGACTATTTATTTATTTATATTTTTATCTGCATTTTAAAGTTCCTTGAGCTATATGTATGGAGCACTGTTCTGATAGGAAGTTGGTTTTTGTATGTAGATTCTTAGTTATCCATTGGTTTTTGTATGCAGATTCTTAGTTGCCAGGACAGACTGCTCTTCAATTTCTTTATTGCTTCCCATTTTCACTAAATATATAATACAATCCTACATTGTATTCAAATTTCTTACGGGCATTTGTGGACAACTGATTTGGTACTTTTTTTTTTTGTTGGATAATCCAGTTCTATGTTTCTGCTTTTGAGAACTATTATCATATTATTCATTTAACAGAAATAACTTATCCTTTTGCTATATTCTGGTTTCTAATTTCTCATTTTTCCTTGGTTATATGCACCTTCTAATATGGCATTTGGATGGCATTCTGTTCAATATCTATTGAACAAAATAATGACACATAATGACACATCAGGGATTGAATTTGAACAAAATAGAAGCAAGAGGAAGGTTCAACACTGTTATGTTCTAGATCTGTTAGAAAATTTACAGCGAGCATGTTATTGCAATAGACATGAAAACTTACAATTAGATCTTCCTTCAGCAGATTCTATTTTTAACATTTTCACTTTAGTAAATCTCTTTTTTTCTCTGATTCGTTAATCATCTGATGTTGAATACACACGAGCATATGATTTTTCTGAGCACTATTGAGGTTTGTAGTGTTTCATTGACATTTTCAGATACTATGATGTGTGTGTATCTTTGCATGTGCCTATTCCTATTCCTGTTGCTTATGCATATGGATTGCTTGCAGGGCTGCTTTGAAACATTTGAAGATTGATCGGATCAAGAAATATGAGTACTGCTTACCTTGTGAGTTTTGAGGAAATTTTATGATGTTTAGATTGCTGTATTTCACACGAACTTCATTGTACTAAAATAGTGTTGTGAAAAGAATGGAAAAAAGTGCCCTTTAAGTTGAGCACCAAAAGTTTGTGGACCACAACATGTAAATTTTGCTGAACCATGTTTGGTTGCTTGTTTGACTAATCAGAGTATAGGATAGTACAGCTCCTGTATCAGCTTTTAGCGTTCTGTCATCTCTTATTGCCAATGTATGGGGGACTGTTCTATTCCTGTGAAATGCTTCCTTTTTTGACAGATTTCTACAACCCTCTTCAAGAAGATGAGCTTGAGCAGAGCACTGAGGTTCAAATAATTTTCCCATCAGAACCAAAGCCAGTAAGTGAATAGCATGTAAAAGAAGTGAATTGATGGAAACCAAAACCTTTGGATGTCGCAGATAGCTTGAGTTGAGATTCATTAATTATAGTTTATAATGTCAGTTAAGCAAACTGTCGTGCTTAGTTTAGTTGCTATGATAAGTGTAGCACTGATATACGATTCTGCAAATTGACCTTTTAGCATTGGTAATTGCAGATTTTCTGTGAATTTGATTGGGAATTAGATGAACTTCAGGTATGATTTTTATTTCTGATACTTGTCTTGGTTTAACTTGGATGGTTTTTCATGAAGTTGCTTTATTCATTCCTTCATTCTTTTGAATGCTTGATAACCACTATGACATTTGGCCTTATGGAAGAATTGGTTTGAACGTATGGCTATGGTAGTCATCTTGTAAATCTACCATTTCAGTATGTAGAATTGGATTGTCTCCTGCATGTTTGAAGGAATTATGTGGAAATGGTGTATGCCTAGTAACATATTCCTGAACTCTCCTCACCTGATAAGTACAAACCTTGCCTTGATATTTGCTGCCAGGAGTTCTTGGGGAATATATTTGTCCTATCATTTCTCAACTCTGACAAAATTCTTCCCTGAACCACCTCCCTACCCGTGTAAAGAAAGAACAACTAGTTTGTATTAAGATCTATCTATTAACCTGCAGGAGTTCATTGATAAGCTGATCCAGGAGGAGGAATTATCTGAAGATCAAAAGGATGCCTTTAAGGTGAATTTTATGAAATATATTCAAACATTTCATTGTTTCATCCTATTTTTGTTAATAATTGAACCTTGTATCTTTGTTTTCTTAGGAATTTGTCAAGGAGAAAGTTCGAGAAGCGAAGAAAGCTAATAGAGAGGTAACTTGTTTGGTTCTGTTTGGTTTGCAAGTGCAAGTGGGAGGTCTTTAGCTGCTTTGTAACAAGTTTCCTTTGGTGCAGGCTAGGGAAGCCAGGAGAAAGGCCCTGGAAGAAATGAGTGAGGAAACTAGAAGAGCGATAGAAAATCTGAGGTTCTACAAGTTCTATCCTGTGCAAACGCCTGATACACCTGACATATCAAAAGTGAAGGTAGAGTGTTACAATAACCACAAGGATATCATTTTGTGAAAGCAGCTTTTGATTAATAGAGTTTGTTTATAGTTACTATTAATTTTTCTTAAGAATAGGAAATCTAATTGCAGTAGAGACATTTTACCCTGGGACAGCCTGTTGAATATTCAACCTCTGACTTTTTATCATTGAAATGTCACCTGGAGAGAGCTTGGCAGTTTTGACCTCCTTTATGTACTTCCAGTGTACAGCAAATGATGCCCTGCCTTGACTCCTTGGTATTATGCTTTGAATTACTGAGAGAAAAGAAAAAAAAATCTGATTGTGGTTCAGACAGTTTGCAACCTTTATGATTACCTTCTCAAGGGAACATCTAGATTTGTTTCCTTAATTCACTCGATTTCCAAGTATTAGTAGATTTTCCCTGGTCAAAGAGGGTAGACCATGAAGTATTAGTAGAATATTCAGACCTTGCACTTTCCTTTTTCCATGAAGTGAATTTCTGAATTCCTAGTGATGTTTGCTGATTTTCCCTTGCAGGCATCATTTATAAACAGGTACTATGGGAAGGCTCATGAGGTTCTGTGAGGGGATACATCTAGGACAGGGATGAAGCCTGCTTTGGCTGCAAAGATTCAAATTTAAAGGTTTTGCTTACCATGAAGCTGGGAGGAGGCATGCCTCTGGTGCCACAGTTTTACTTTATCATTCTAGGTGTCTCAGGAGATACAAGCTTTGCAGTTTCAAAACTTTTTGAGAGTCAGTCAGGCGCACATTTTTACTTTAGCAGGCATTTGTAAGATACATTGTTGAGGTTATTCACATTTTCTAGGTATCGGCCGGCAGTGAAATCCACTTGTCGCTTGGGTTTCTCAAAGTTTCCCGTCCATTTCATCCACATATTACTTTTTATGACCAGAAGTTCTAGTCCCAAAACAACGAGTTATAGCATCTCAATATTACAATAAATGACCGAATTTATAATAAATGACTGGATGCCCTTGTAGCTCTTATTTTCGTAATCAGTTCTAAATTTTCCAGGTTGTTTGAGGTACATTGGTGGATAAAGTAACATGTCAGTTCACACAGCAGCCCACCTTATTTATTTTCAGCACAAACATAACTCTTGGGCAGCTTGGCATACAGTGCAGGTAAATTACATACAGAAAGACGGAAGCTTGATCAGTTGCGAATATGTAGGGGAGCTTTCCTTGGCTTCTAACTCTTGGTTCAATCATCCGTTTTACCAGAGAAAAAATGATCTGCCCATTCACCAGGGCCAGCAAATGGCAAGAGACCACAGCACAATGGTAGAAGCAGGAGGGAAGTAGCGTAGAAAAGTGATCGCCGGAGCCAATATGGACATATTGTGCTAGGTTTTGTCCCTCGGGTGATGGCCGTGACGGTGACGGGCCCATGAAGCAGACAAAACAAAGTCGATGGACATACATTTGAGAAGAACTGCAGCGCGCATAAAGCTTCCCAATACAGAAGCCAGAGCGATCCACTCCCTCCCAGTGTATCAACACAAAGTTTGCCAGTAAAACCACAGACAGCTCCCAACAGCAGCAGAATGAAAGTTATTGGCATTGTCCGGTGTTGAGATGAGGAGCGTTGAACAAGCAAAAAAGCAACTGCAAGGATAATTAGGATGCCAAATGCCATTTGGCTCACAACTTGAACTTGACACATGAGTACCTGTAGCCAGGAATTAAAGGATGAAAAAGGCTTGACGGACCACCCGAATTTGGACTCCTGAAACAGATAACCAGAAACATATAAATATTTCCCAGACATCTGGTATGATTGTAACTAAGGCAGAAGAATATATAGCAAAGAAAATAAAAAATCATCTCATCTGTTACTAAAGGAATGGAATAGAAATTGTTCAAAACATAAGACAGATAAAACAATTCTCCATTCTGCTCATGGTTAGGGCTCTGTTTTAAATCGAGATTGCTAAATCATGTTTAAGTTTGAAAAAGGGAATTTGGTCACAATTTCCATTCTGCTCATCAAGTTTCAAACATTATGGAATGATTTGACTATAAAGCCTGCCCAAGCAACTCCCAAGTCCTTACCTTTACCATCTACCTCAAGGCCCGAGCTAATATGCTCCTGATTTTATAGTTTTATTTAAAACTCCTCTTTTAATAGCCTCTCTGTAGTCCCTGTTGTTGTTTGGGGAAGCACCTTCGCTAGTACCTAGTACTAGAAGAAGAGCATGTAGCCAGACCACCATACCAACAAAAAATGATGGTTACAGCATCTCACGAAACTAAATCAAATGGCATTAGCAAGAAGACATGGTCCTTGCCTTGTGCAAAAGAGAGCAGGATTCAGTAGCTTCGTTGATCCTTTTGTATGAATAAACATACGCACTGTATGATAGCGAGGCAGACATGATGATCAAACCAGCAACAAGACAGTCTGTGCACTTTCTATGCAGCTCAGCATGCCTTGTGTCTTCTAATTGAGTCTTGAACTTGTCAACTGCAAAGGATGCCTTTGAAATGCCCATTACTAATTTTGATCTCCCCAGATAATTTGATTCTGAGGTGAGATTCAACAAGTCCTCTTCCAACTTCAATTTTTTCATTGCAAGACCAATCTCTATTTCCTTCAGGTCATTAGAACGGGCTTGCTCGACAACGGATCTCTCAATAGTGCTAAACATGTTAATTACAGGGTATGAACTAGGAGCACAGGCTAGTTGGTTGGTTTGTCTGTGAAGGGCAAGTTCTTGCCCCAAGCAACCCACGGATATGTTCTCTTCTACCTTTTCAAGTATATGTGTTTGATCCCCAGTCAAAGTAGTGGGCAAGTCTGTTTCTGAGTCACAATCTTTGATACCGGTGCTACTGGCACAGCCAACACTTTTATTGGGAGTCCTGTCTGGAGCAGAAATATCTAGGTTCTGGTGGATTAAGGCAGGTGGTCTCTTGTTGATAGAGGATTCATCAATCAATCTAAGAGTACTCAATGTGCTCCCAAATGAATTCTGAAAATTTCTTGCAAAGAAATCAAATTTGTCACCAAAGACCTGTTGCACATAGGGTGTAAGGTCAGCATTTTGTGGCCTGCCTGATGTTGATAAGTACATGAAGGAACTTGACTTGTAAAACCAGAGTCAATGGATAAGTGAGCAGTTAAGGTCTGGCTTACACTGGCTAAAGATTCTCTGACAGCTGAAGTGCAGATCTGCATGAAAGTAGACACATTGAGTTCGGTTTTCCCAACATTCCAAACATCAATAAAATTAGAACAAACAGACTCCAAAACAAAGAAGAAGCATGCAAAGGCAAAATTGTCTAATTCATGTGATTTTACTGAGCTGCAGTGAAAAATTTACTAGATGGGCATCTGATTGCATTGTTATCTAAGTATGAACTGTTTAACAAACAGTCCATTTGAGTGACAAAACTAACATGTTCTTCCATATGCAGAATAAAAAAATGTGCGGCAGAAGGGATGTCAAACCATAATAGTGACTTCAAAGATCTATTTCTGAGAGGCGAATATAAAATCCATGTTAATCTTGAAAGCGGCAAAAAATTTACCATTGAAAGATGATCAACAGACAATCTTTCACCTGCTGCATCTTTCCTCTCCAGAACCTACAATAAAAAGAAAGCAACAAATGAACAATATCAACTGACAAATACTAATCATTAAAAAAAGGGGTAAATGATAAAGATGCTTTAGACCTTGCACCATTACTGTGAAAAAGCCATCGGCATGTTTTTAATGAGATTTTTCACAAGGCAAGTCATTTCATTAGAAAGATCAGAAATCTCACAGAACATTCCTGAATGAAACCAAAGGGAGAAAAAGCTAATAGTATACATATGACAATTAGAAAGTGAAAACAAAACCTTAAAAAGGAAGACAAATGGAATTAATTTTTTTCTAATGCTTTCAATGTACAAAAACAAAAGACTATTGATAAAAATAGCAGTCATGACTCAATACAAAACGTCAAGATCTCAGGTTCAAACAAACAGCTCTGAAGATGTTAAAGGTTAACTTCATAACCAATCACCAATCTATTCTGTATATTTAAGAGAAGGCAGAGTCCAGTTCACCTTTTGATTCACCAAGTAATACAAATTAAAAGAATACAACTGCTGCGACAAACATACATCCCACAAGGATGAAACTTTTCATTGCATGAGTAACTGTAGACTGTAAACTGTAAACTGTAAACCTAATATCTAAATTAATTCAACCACCAAATGATATTAGACTGCAAGCATAGTGTTGAATAAAATACTGGACACTGCTTTGGATACACTAATTAGATACATATCAATGCACAAATCAAAGTAAGCCATAAGAGACTAATAGATTTGAACAGATTTATGTAAGCAAAATAAGAAACATGCAACTAACAATATGCGCACATACAAGTAAAAGCATGTAACTAACTGCAAGCCATGCGGTACGCAAATAGCAATAGAACATCCACATTAATAACAGCATGAAAGGTCTGTCTCTATCCCCTACTGCTTTCCCCTAGCACCAAAACAATGGATAAAAGGTGGATATCTGTCTCTAAGAAGTTTACATTTATCTTAATGACCTTCAATTGTACATTAAATCCATACATTTTTGATACAGTTGCTTAGAAACCTTTTATTCACAGACCAAACCCTTAATCATTGTAATACCAGCTTACAGAACATTATTCAAGTCAATCACTGAATTTCGTGAAAAATATAGTTAATCAAAGGCTAACTTCCAAAAGTTTGTAATCCATGTTGGAGTTCCGTGGCTGCACATCTAAGTCAATACATTAACTCAAAGTGCATTCAGAGAGCTAAACACTCCACAACATAAGAAAATCTACCAACAATCTCCATAGCATTCCAAAACCATCTATCTCAATTCCAACAAATCAACATATTTAACCTAGAAAAGCAAGAACCAATAGCATACAAATTTGAATAACACATAACCAAAAAAAAGGGAAACCCTAAAATTTCCCAACGCAAGCATATCACCTTAAGAAACTAAACAGACACCAAAAAGAACCAAACTTTATGAACCAAAACCACTAATTTCAATCTCATTGCTTGCAAAAAAGGAAATTGAAGAAACCTGAGCAACAACAGCAGCAAAAGACATCCCAAGATGTAATGCAATAGCCTCCACATTACCATCCCCTACACCGCCCCTGTGCCTAAGCGGAGCAAAAACCACCTTGGGGCTTCGTCGTTTGTATGCTACGCGCGAACTTCTATTCATAGAGGCAGTAACAGAGGAAGAAGAAGATGACGAAGGCGGCGGCGGCTTTATGGTTGTGTCTTTAAAGATTCTTTTCTTCTTCTTTGTGTCTGTGGGTTTAAGGTTATAATCATTCTCCACCGCTGGATTTGAATGATCAGTGGGGGTTGGTTCTTGGATCGTCAGAGAAGGAGAAGGAGATGGATCGGTGTCCATGGAAGAGAAGAGGAGGCCTCAACGACCGCTTCTTTTAAAAATCTCAAAATTATTACCACAGAGAGAGGACAGTGAAGCTATTAGAAGTTGTATCGGAAACAACAGAGCGTGTATTGGGGGTTGAGTTAGCTTTTCTGAACGTCCAAGGATTCTGTCTGTACTGTTTAGTACTTGTGATGATTAAGTTTAGTACCTGTACTTTTACTTTTGCTCTGATTAATTTTCGTGTATGTATTTAAATGCATTTATTTTTGCAGTGGGTGTTTAAAAGTGTTTTAATTATTATTTTTTAAAGTATTTTTTATTTGAAATTATATTAAATAATATATATTTTTTTATTTTTTAAAAATTAATTTTTAATAGCATGCCACATGGATTGAAAGGATAGGATCAATTTTACCATATAATTTTAATTTCTTTCTAATTGTGTTTATGTATTCTAATTTCCCATTTAAGTTGCTGCTCATAAAATAATCAATTTCTTGTTTAGTCAACGCTATGAAGTGGTTTATGTGCCTGCCTGCTATCAATAAATTCAAAATTACCAAGAAAAAAAATTAAACACCAGGGAAGGATGAAAAATATATAGAAATTCTTAATCACAACAACTCAATCGGAAAAATCACCAAAATTCTTTGCAACAAAGGCCTTTCAAATCCAAGAAAATGGATAAAAATGTCGGATAGTTGTAAGATGGTGTGCTTTGTTGAACAATCATAGCAAGCTGGTTCATGGCAGCCCATGCATTGCCAGGTTAGACACCAAATAAAAGTATATTATATCATCACATTCCACCAAATATGGCAAACTATACTATAATATAAATATCCTTTTGGACTTTTTAACTCACTACTTTTTATTTAATTCTAACTCATGGTACATCCATGTGGCATGCAATTAAAAAAAATAAAAAAAGAGTACAATTTTGAAATCAATTGATAAACATGAATTGAGAATTTTTGAAACTTAGAGGATTCAATTGAAATAAAATAAGTATCGACATATTAATTTTAGAATATGTTTGTTTGTATGGTTGCTTCTATGTTTAAGGTCAAGCATAATTTGGCAACATTGAAATCAAGTTTTGAAATTGTAGGATCTATACACCTTTTGTGTTTACATCGCAAGCTAATAAAAAGCAACAAAAACCTGCTTTTTAAGAGATCTAAAAGCCATAAACCCTGTTTATTGATAAAAATATTCATTATGGAGACCGCTGATTTTTATACTCTCAAAAATTACCCCTATCCTTTTTAGCTAACTTTCTTTTTCTGGTTGTGCATTTCTCTCCTCATTTCATTCTCTTAAGTTCCTACTCGGATCTTCCACCATTTTTCTAAAAGAATAACAACACTCTCAGCTGACCTAACCATGTTCGAATACTTCACAGCAGATTTTCTACCTTGTAACCACACCCGTAATAGATCTTGTTGTTGCATTAATGACGTTTCATAATTATATTAGAAGGAAGTTTCATAAAGATATGGTGTTTAATGAGTTTGATCAGCATTCTAACTTTGTTTTACAAGAAATATTACTCAATGTTGTCCCAAATTATCAAACACTATCATCACATAGACCTTCACATATGGATTATACATGTGATGACATTGTGACAAATTTAGTGGATGAATAAAAAATTAGAATATATATATTAAGTTGTTATTTTTGATAATGTAATTTTTATGATGCAAATAAATAAATAAATAAACTAATGTCATTGTTTGGTAATTTTATAGTTAACGACAACTTCCAACACATTTTTAACTATAACTCACTTTTACTTTCTCAATGAAAATTGATTTTTTTAATTTTTATTTTCAAATCTCAACCACAAAACTATATCAAAAACAAAAACACCTTTGATTTTCTTAAGTGAAGTTCTGAGTTTTATCCTTTTTATATATATAAAAAATGTTTCAATTTTTTCCCAGTAGCGATTGTTATTATCGACTTTGTGAAGGGACAGCATAAGAAAGCTGGGGGTTGCCTATGTTGCCTCTGTAACCAAAGAAGAGCTGCACTCAAGAGACCTAAAATTCTAGAGCAGGTAAATTCCAGAGATAATGCATCCCCATTAAATATTATTTTTTAATTAGTATTTTTTAGCGATAACTAATATGAACCAATAGTAAAATTATCTTTGTTTCTTTTTTTTTTTTTTCTGGTTATTAAAGAAGAAGAAGATATGTATGAAGTGTTTCTTTGAGGTATTTGAGGAAGAGATTCATCAGGGGATTGTGAAAAACTAGCTGTTTAAGCTCGGTAAGTGGATTGCTATTGGCGTGTCTGGCGGGAAAGGTCATATATAAAAAATAAAGTTTTTTGGTTATGTTTATTGATTTTGTATTTGTTTGCTTTTTTTTTTGTTTGTTGCAGATTCAACAATGCTTGCTTATATTTTATCTAGATTGAATTGTCGCCACAATTATGGGTTGGATCCTTTTCTTTTGTATGTTGATGAATGTACTATTGGATATAGGGATGACTCATTGAGACTGTCAAAAGGAATGAAATTTAGGCAGCTAAGATTAGCCTTTGCTTTTCTATTTGATTTGGAATGTGAATTTCCCGGGAGTGATTTGCTTTTTTGCTAAAATGTTCAGTGAATTTGAAAATGTTTAATACAAGAAAATTATCCCTTATTTACTTGGTGACCCAAGATATTTATAGAATTAGGTCACACCAACTCACCTCAGGATGTGAAAAATTACACAACAATTGATTGACAAAAACATTGGTGCCTTTCATTAATTGTAGTGCCTTGCACTGTCATTGGTGGAGAGGTTGATTGATGCCAATGACTTGTTGGATAGAAGTAACCATAGGTTGAGAAATAAGGTGCCAACCTGCATCAAAGTTTGTGTTTGCAAAGAATTTGTAAGAAAAAAAAAGTTTGTGTGCATGGATGATATGCGACACCACATTTTGAGTCATTAAAACTTGAAAAAATAATTGGTGTGTGCATATTAGATAGTCGTGTGGTGAAAAAATGGGAGAAAAGATATGCGCTAATAGTTGAGAATTTTACATGGTGTTGAGCTGAGTACTTTTGAGGTCAAATCAGGAGAAAAGGAGCAAGATAATGTTAAAATCGTGTTATGCGGGCTTGGCCTAATCAACACTGGGGTGATGAATGATCATGTCGTTTAGGCTGGCCCCAAATGACATGAAATTGATTTTTTTTTTAAATATCAAGCACCATCAATTACCTCTTAAGTTTTTTAAACATATGTGTTTGAAAGGCTTAACTAGTTGAAGTGGAGGAAGAAAATATTTAAAATATAAATGTTACCTGTTGTGGCTACGAGAATGTTAACGTCGTTAGGTGTTTGGATGTTTTCATTTTTTTTTCTTTCAAAGTGTGTCCATAAGACTTATCTTTGTGTAAATGTTTTTCAATGTTTTTGGAGGAAGATCCTTAATCATTTTGGAGACAAGTGGTCATGGAGACTTATGAACGGATCTTTGATTCTTTTGAAGACAAGCGATTTTGGAGAACTAGAGAAGGATCCTTGATTCTTTTGGATATAGAGATTCATTGAAAACACATTTAGAGATACGAAGATTTTATCACGAAGATTTTCATGGAGACACGAAAATCTTGTTGTGGAGATTTTTCTTAGAAAAATTTGAGATATAGAGAAAAATTATTTCTTTTATTGAAAAGTTCAAAAGATAAAGGAGAAATTCCTATGAGATAATTTGAAGATTATATGATCTCAGGTAGATTATCATGTGTGTAGACTTCCTTCATGTCATGCTCATATTTTTCATGAACTAGTGAAGGTAACTTTTGGTGATCATTCTTTTTATCTTTTTTTTTTCAAGGTATGGCATTCTTCAATGTCATGACTATGATCATAGTGAGAAAGACACAACTTATTAGGGTTTCTTGTGTTCACATCACTTTTCATAGGAGAAAGATATTGCAAAAATTCTTTCTCTTTAATAGTATCTAACACCTTAGTCCATGTGGTGGCTAGAGCAATAGTCAGGAGCTCGAGGAATTAAGGCAATCACAAATATGTCCATTAATGCTCCTTTTAAATGCTCTAGTTGAAGATTAGTGATGTTGGAGAGATTCTCTTTGTGAGTGGAAACGAGAGTGACCTTATTTAGTCATATTGACTTCTTTCACCCTAATATTATCTTTAATGGCTTGTTAGATGTTGAGGAGATTATTTTCCAGGAGAGTGTATAACGTTTTTCACAATGAATAATTATGTACTTTATTTATTAGAGCTTATGTGATGATGGGTTCTAGGAGTCTTTCCTTTTTGAACATTTTATAGTTGAAACTTTGGAAATAGATTTAGATGCTCTCATCTTTTTGTTGTGTGATGGAAAAAATTTCTATGGTACTCTTTTTGGTTGAAATGCTTGTGTTGAAGGGAGAGATGACTTTGAAGCTAAAATCATGAAAATAGAGGATAGAGCTAAGCTCTAAACCATGGAAGAACTTTGCATATAACATTGTTGTCTTGTGTGACAAACTCTGTGATGCTTTTTATATTTTGTATATGATATCGAGGGTCTGTAAGTCCCTCATTGTTGTTTAAGATGGATGATGTAGCCGGACTTATGAAAACTAAAGGTTCTAAGCATTTGAGTGAGGATCTGCCATCATTGGGTGGAGATTTGCAAATAGCCAACCATGTGGATGGCTTAACAATTGTTTTTTTTAAGATAAATGAGATAGGTTTAGACCCCAATGGAGGTCTAGTCGTGCTAAGCTAGGATAACTGCTTAAAATGGCAATAATAAAAGATACCATTGGACCGAGCTCAAATTTTCCAGGTGATTCTACATATAATTTTCCTTTTCAAAGTGACTTTATCTCTTATTGGATCATTGGTTCTCCCAAAATTAGGCCTAAAAGTTGTTGTTTGAGTTAATTTTGTTATTTTTCTAAGTTTTTCATATTTATTATTTTAATTTAGATTTTGTTTTAATTTTCTTTATGCTTTTAGATTCTTATTTATTTTTTTAGTCAATGTAGGGTTTTATGACTTATTTAAAGGTCTTATAAACCTATAATAAGACAAATACTACTAGAATTATATTTCAGAGAATAAAATTATGAATTTATTGTTCATATTTGCAACCCTTTTCGTTCATCAAATCTTATATTTTTTATGTTGTTGCTATCTTTATAACTTTTACCTACATCACTGACTTTTAAGGAGACAATTTAGAGAGTTGAGTGTGCAATACTCTTTGAAAAAGTGGAGATTCTCCTACTTGACGGGGGCTATGTTTAGGAGCTTGTAAAGTCATGAATTTTATGTCATGTATAAGTTTTTTTTTTCTATGAGGGGTAAATAAGTGAGACTCAGATAAAGATCGATTGTGACTAAATCCTCGTTTGGAGCATCCCATATGAAAGCGATGGATGCAACTCATTTTAAAAGTAGGAGTGTGAGCATTACTTATTTGCAATTCATTTCGCCCCATCTCATTAGTTGTCTTCACATATTTAGTGGTGTATGCATGAGAGCTTGTTATTATTTAGGAGGAAGAATGCAAAAATATAGTTCCATGGTTACAACAATATCATTAAACATTTGCACCTAATGGAAGAGTTGTTGGAGATTTGAGGGAGTCAGAGTCCTTGTGGTAAGAAGATCAATTACTCTTCTTTGTCCTAGAGTTTTGTCAGCTATGAAAGAGTTGTAGTGAGTAGTGAAAGGGAATGGATTGACTTTTTTATTTAATTTTCACAAGGCAATGCTATTATTAAAGTTATGAAAAATTTCACACATAAATTGAGTTTTTCAGGGGCTATAATCATGGGCCATGAAATGTGAGTTTGAATATGAGCTTGATGTTTGGGTTTCGTGAATCCTTAAACAAAACAAGTCTTTTATAGAATAAAAAACTTTTTGATATTTAAGTAAGTAGATGGAAGAGAAAATTTAAAAAAAATATATATTAAATTTAAAAATATTTAATATAATAAAGTTATCCCTTTGATGATTCTATTTATATATCTGGTTTATGATAGCTCATCTTGAAAAGTAAAGAACTGTATAATAGTGATCGGTGGAAATGTTGATGAAGACTGTTAATTATGTGTCTTGCACCGTTATTAATATAAAGGTAGATGAATATTAGTAACTTGTTGGCTAGAATAGCCGAAGGTCAAAAAAAGAGAATCTCTCGTTGAAAGTATAAAAAAAGTTTGTGTGTGGCTCTGTGCTGAGTTTTGAGTCATTGGAACTGGAAAAATATTCGATGGAGTCCTTGTGGTGAGAAAGGGGGAGAAAAGGTATGCGCCACTGCCAGTAGGTGAGAATTTTTTATAATGCTGGGCCGAGTACTTTCGAGGTGGAATCAGGAGAGAAAAGACGACGCAGTCTTCACATGCAGGCCTGGCCCGAATAGTATGGGGTGAGCGCAAACTTCGTGAAGGTGATTTTTTTTTTCTAGATAAAAAATCGTGCACCATCGGAATATTTTAAAATGATGAACTGATGAAATGGACTGATACCAGATGAATTTATTTTGAGAAGAATCTTGATTGATCTTAGTTTGGGGTTTACGTCGAGCTGGAATCTTCCTGTGGGGAATTTGGCCCTTTTTTCAAGGTAGCAATACAGTCCTCCACTTTCTGTGGTAGTCAAATTGATCTCTAACATTCACAGTAACCATCAATTTGTGTGTTTCCCCTGTTAGCTCTCAAGTTAAACAGCTCCAGTCCACGACACTAATGGTAGCAAAATGAATTAAAACAGTGAAGCGGTTTTGGAAGCACCCATGATGAGGAGGCTAGTGAACCTGTTTTTGAGACTAGTCATGAGAACGCCAGCAATCAATAACGGGATTTTGACTTTAACCTGATTGATTCTTGGTTAGGCATTTCCAGAATCCCGTTTCCAATTCAGCTTGGATCTTCGACACTTCTTTGGATTTATTTTGGAATTAAGGATGATGCTAGTAGTCATCCCTGATGAAATATCGTTGGGCTTGAGCATTTGGGGTTAGAGGCTCAATTCCCACCTACACAATCGCTGTCTCTTTGAGGTTGACTTGCTAGCTCAGCTGTATTTGGAATTGTTACTAACCTCATTAACTTTATCACTCTCCTTTAAACTCACTACCACTTGCTGTGGTTCACTTGACTCTGCAAAATCATTACATCCTGGTCTTCAGCTTCACTCATGGGCTGGTGTTTCATGTTTGGAGTTCTGAGAAGATAAATTACTGCAGTTTTAATCTCACAAGCTATAGAAACGAAAGTAGTGCGGATTTCACAGTCCCTACGACCTGTTTCTAGCTTGCGTGATTGCTTGAGTTTAGAAATAGACTGCTGTACCAAGAGGTTATGTTCTTCAGATCAATTCTTTTATTCCTTATGGTCTGCATATAAAACTGGATATTTGATGAATTTTTAGAGGCCGTCATGCATATGGCTAACATCTTTTACATATCAATATATGATATTGATCGATTGAAAAAAAAAGGTGTTACCACAAGTATAATACAGTCCTAAACAAACAGATAAGTGTAGTAATTGAATTATGTATTGAATGAACAGACATAAGATTTCATGGAGATTCTTCGAAGCTCTACGATCTTCATACTTTTAAGAGCACAAGAGAATCTGCAATAACTTTATATATGTGGACATGTAGATGTAGATAGTTAATTAACTTAACAAAGAAAGAAATAAGCTTACATAATTGTGTATATATATATATGTAACATCTCTCTACCAGCCAACCCCGTGATGAAGCTGACCAGCCATAGCTATATTGCCATTCCTGTCTCCATGATCGCGTATCTTATTCATGTTGAAATCACCAACCATCAAATTCTCTTGATAACCAAGGAACCTTGTGTTTTGTCCATAGCTCTTGGCTGTTACTTCCGTGCCGAGTGAGTAGAGTCCGGCGTTAAAACTCTGAAGATCCATCCCAGTTGATAGAGAAGGAGAACCATTGACTTTGATAGTTTCATGAGTACCAAGAGAACCATGGTTAGTGGGAGATAACTGGTCCTCTTGTCTAGCCATAGAATTTTTCTCTCCCTCAGTATCTCTATACTTGTTGAGATAAACCTTCAAGGATCCAACATAATTCTCAAACCCTAGTGTGCTCATAGCCCACAAAAGATCATCACCGTTTATAGTCTTCCTCTTCTCTCGTTGACACTTGTCGGATGCTTCGCCTGTGATGAAGCTTATGAACTCAGAGACACACTCTTGGACAGTTTCCTTGGCTTCTTTGGATATCTTTGCATTTGCTGGGAGGGATTTCTTCATGATCCGGCTTACGTTGGCGATGGGGAGGAATCGGTCCTGCTCTAATTTGGAAGAGCTTTCTGAGATGTTCTCAGACAAGGGGCTTCCAATTGGGCTGATCTGGGTCCTTTTTCCTGTCATTTTAGGCAACCAAATATACAGGAGAAGAGAAGATGATGCTAAAGCTGGAGAGGAGAGGGAACAGTTGTTTTTTTTTTGCTTGAAGCTTTGGTTGTAGAATCTAACGAGAGGGGTCTGGGCTTTTATGCTAGGAGAGGTAGGGTAAAGAGGCCAAAAATATAAAAAAGTGGAAAGGCGGTCTTGACGTGGACAGAAAAGGAAAGAAACAAGCACTTGAGAGATCGGAACCATTGCAAAGAATGGTTTATGAAGTATGGAATCTTGATTAAAAGTAAGAACTATTTATGAGTCTTCACTGAGGGAACTATATATCAGGTAGTGATTCTTGTGCAAGGTGTTTCATGGGGAACAAGGGCAAGTACTTACCTAGTTTTGCCACTCTCTATTTTTATTACACGCAACCCTCGCAGGTTTCGTTAATTTTTGTCAAAATTACTGAACCTTAGGTTTAACTAGGAATGTTTTGGACCACAAACAAACATTTCTAGCTAGTTATCAACCCAAATCATTAGGGAAAAGTGCATGCGTGCGAACAAAGTATGGCTCTAGAGGAAAAAGGTGAACCCAGCATCATGTCACAAAGTATGGCTCTAGAGGAAAAAGGTGAACCCAGCATCATGTCACATTCACACGTTCCTTTTCTTGTAATTCTCGGTAATTTATTTCATCTGTTTCAACAATAAGGTAGTATATAATGACTTGATTTAGATTTTCACTGCGGGCAGTAATAGAATTTCGTTTGAGGATAAAAGAAAATGTTCAAGTATTGATTGATAACATGTTTTTTTAAAAAAATATATTGATTTTATCCATGAATTGAAAGATATTTTAATTAAATACTGAGGTGAAAAAACATTTAATCTACCTGGATTAACTTGGGCTAACTTGTAAACTCATAAGGATAATCTTGAAAGACAAATTACAAAACTCAATCCCGAATCAACTAAATATTGAAAGAAGAAATTAGTAAAACAAACATTTGATTAAAAAACAGAGTGAACTTGAGTGAACCAAACAAACACGCGTGCAATGAAAGTTATGCATGTTACCGGATTAAATAATTTTTTTATCCCAAAGATTATTTTTCATTTAATTACATGACAATAAAACGCATAATATTTTTTTTGTGCAAAACAATACATTTTTTAAAAGTAAAAAAATCATGACAGACACGTGAAGTTGAGATATCAAAGTTAAATTATTGACAATAAAATGTGAAATTGCATTATTTTAGGTTTGAGTTAAATAAAAAAATATCATCGATAAAAAAAAGGATGAAATTGTATTTGTTTTAAAGTGAGGGACAAAAAAGCATCAATGTAAAACCTTGATAAAAAAAAATTATATATATAAAATAATAAATAAAAATATAATTTCAATGAGAATTATTTTAAAGGGGTATTAAGGAGACAATTGAACGATCGATGAAAAAGTTAATCTAACAATTAAAATTGGTTAAAAGAATGAAAGGGCCAATTTAAGGACATTAAAATACTTAGGGACCAATTTGTAAATAAGCAAAATAAAGGGTATAAATACGCCTTTCTTTCTTCTCTTGATTTTTCCTCCAAATTCTTGACAAATGCCTTGAGAAAGAATATACAGTTTATCATTAATACACACACACACACATACAAAAGTACTGACTTTGATTACCAATTAAGCTAGATAAAGCTAGCAACATCCTCTCACATTTTCTTGATAAACATGAAATGTATGTTATAATTTGAGCCACCCTAATTATACCTAATGAATAAATGGTAGAATAAATCCTACCTATGGATTGGACATCCATGGAAGCTAGCAAACTACCCCCACTCCTGTCTTCATGCAGATACATATTCGTAAATGAAAGCTCTATCTTTTTCCTTTTCTGATTTTGGATCAGAGTTCTTAATAATATTAGCCTTTAATTCATATCAATGGACATGGTATCTTTGCACGGCTTGAAAAAGAAGGAAGCAAAGGCCAAAAGGTGGCAAGGGTGGCTCTAGCACATATGCCTGATCACTTTGCTTTTCTTTTGTTCCTGTTATGTTTCTCGAGATTCTCTTGTATCGCATCTATCATGAAATGCTTCAAAACATCAACAGTTACTCTCTTAAGGCCAACCACTAATTTTTGCTTAATGTTTTTTTTGTTAATTTTCAAGTATACAAGTCATCCCTCAATATGCATGCTGGTAGGAAGAAATGTCACCAATTTAGTATTTTGAAAACAAAAATGGAAGCCTCAAGCTCTTCCCTTTCATTTCCTTGATCGACAAATCACACTTCTGGGTTAATTTTTCTTAGTACAAAGAAAGAAGAAATCTAATTTTGAAAACTCTAAACTATTTTTGTTTCTGTTTACCTTCTTTTTCTTCGAGGAAGAAGTCCTATGCCAACTGAGTTGTAAGAGTTAGAAATTCACAAGCTATCGAAGAATAAAACTTGACCCAAAACGTTTTTCTCAGGATACAAATATTCAATATGTCCCTCAACTTAATCTACCCTAATTTTCATGTTGAACCTTAAAATATTAGTATTTGTTTTCTCTCTTAAAATCCCATGATATCTTGTTTGAAACTCCAGTTAATTGAAACCTGGAGCTGTACACACACACCCCAAATTGAATATAATCATTTCAAATGGCAGGAAATAACTTTTCAAGCTAAGCTAGTAAACATTATGAACATATTCAGTAGAATTGCGTGCCACGGGAACTGATTTGGTTTAAGAATGTGGTTAACTTCCTTAGAATCATTTCTCTGCATTGAAGCTTTCTCAGCTGCTGATGCAATTTGTATACTGCGATTAAATCTGTTCTGATTTGCTGGCCATGGCTTGTACAGTACATCAACCAAACCTCTAAATCTCATTTTTAAATCACAGTACGCATTTATTGACTATATAAACTCAAATATAAATATATGTTTCATAACATCTGTAGCGGGATCATGACAAGTGGCTTCTTTAGCACCTACCTTTACCTGTTCCACAACTAGAACATGATTTTAAAATGGCATGGACTGTCTCCAACTTCCTGTCTCCTCAATAAAGTAAGAACTAAAGTCTCAAGTCCAGCAGACAACATGCAATTATATATGGGCTTACATCATGTTATCTGAATGAAAACTATGTCTTAAAAACCCTAATTGATTAAAAGATTAGCTAGGGTTTGACATAAACTGGTGGTGCGAGCTTCATGTCAATCCCGGGCCTGGTTTAATAATTAGTTTGACTGATCTTGCTTGAACGAACATGCTAAAACACATAAAATATGTTGTTGGAAAAGCCCAAAATTGTCTGGATATTGGTGAGCGAAAGCATCCAAACAAAAGACACTGATCACCTAAGACAACCTTAGAATCTCAACAACAAGGCAGGCTTTAATTTGGTGATGATATGATCATAGGATTGAACTTTGACTCTATTATATTGCACGATAAGGATGTTTCAAAGAAAATTATGACCATATTTGCTGAATATATTACTACTATTTTGACCATTTTGAATGCGTATCACTTTCTGCTAAAAGAACATATATACAAACAATATACGATGTCACTTGTAAGGTTTATACCTATGAGTTGGGCATTTTTCTTTTATTCCGTGCCTTGATTTCTCCTTAGATTAAGAATATGTTGAATCAACACTTTCTGCAGAAAAAAAAAAAATTGAACGCAAAGGCACATGAACCCTAAATATATTGAGGCGGGGCTAAAACCAATTTGGTACAATGGTATGGGGACTTGAACCACGCCTTGATTTGCTTTCTTTTTTTCTTTTTAACCTAAAACACATGGATCTTCCTTGAGATGTTACGTGAAATTTGAGTTGATTGATTCTAATTAATCATAGATTTTACTTAAAAGCTAACTTTTTAGCGTTAAAAAAATAAAATTTACTTGAGACTAAAGAATTTTTTAGAATAAATTAAGCAAAAGGTTTTCAAATGTCAAAAAAGCTGAGCTCTTCATTTAATTTAAATGACTAAAATCAAATTAACATGATACTATAAAAGAAATCACCGCAAATCAAGCATATAATTCCTTGCCTTCTACACTTAATCAAAAAATCATCATTTAAGACTAACATTATGCTTGTAACAACAAACGATCCTCATGTTTATTTATCTTATGAAAAGTAATTTTTAGAAATTATTTTTTAAACTTTTATATATTTATTTATCATTAAAAAAATTAGTTAATAAAAAACATTTTCCAATCAAAAAAAAATTAGGATTGGTTTTCAAAAAAGTGTTTTGCTTTTATTTTGGATGGGAAACACTTTCTAAAAGTTGTGAAAAATTTAGAAATATCATATTATTTATTGATTATATCAAATTTAATTCTCAAACTTTTGATTGCTATATATTTTGTTTTGAATATTTTTTTTTTAATTTTATCCCTTGCAATTTGATTTTTATATTAACTTTGGTCTTATTTTTATGATTCTTATTTCTTTTTTTCTTATCATTTTTTTAATTGAAATTTTTTATCTATCAAATTTGGTCCTCATTCTTTTGATTGTTACTTATTTTATTTGAAATAATTTATGAAATTATAATAATTATTATTATTTTAATTTCATTATCTTTTAATTTTTTTATCTATTAGATTTTATCTTTATTATTTTGATTATTATTTATTTTATTTGAAATAATTTATGAAATTAGATTTTTTTCAATTTCATTTGCATTCAACTTTTTAATTTGTGAAATTTATTACTCATTATTTTAATAAATTTTTTTTAAAAAATATTAATAAGTTATTTTTCATGATATAACTAAACATTAAAAATATCTTTTAAAATTATTTTCATCATATTATCAAATATAAAAAACTAAATTACTTTCTATAAATTTACTTGGAAAAAAACAACTGTCCAGGAAAAAAAATTACTTTTCAGCACAAACGGGCCTTCGTTTTCTTGCTATTGGAATTCATGTTTGGCGGCCATGTTATCATTGTCAGTAAAACACCGGTTGACTTTTAGACTGCAAAGTCTGCAATGTAGGAATTTGAATCAATTGTTAGCAAAACGAAACAAAGGAAACCCATCGTCTTAAACAAAACAAAAGTTATGCTTTACAGTCCCATTGATTACAAAGTGACAAAGATTTAAGCTAGCAAGTAAAGAGATTCGCATGGTAATTATTATGTGGAGGCTGAAGGGGAGAGAGTTTAGGACTTGTCTTGCTGTGTTGATTCTAGTAACATTCCTTTTGTCAAATATTTTCGCTAATGAGGAAGGTGTGTATTCATATATATGGCTTGTGTTATGGTTTGCTTTATATTATCTTATTCTTTGTGGTTTTTGTTTCTTCTTTTGATCCTAAGTTGGAAGAATAATGTCCAGATAAAAGAAATCTTTATTTTTTTTAGAAGTAAATTGTTCTGTAATTGGGAAGTTTATTAAATTAGCACAGAAATTTATCATCATCCTGTTAGGACATTTTTATCAAGCATGTATTGTTATGTACATAGTTTAATTTCCAGGTTTTTCTGTGGTTGTTGCTTGGCTTTATAAGCAGGCGATGCTCTGTATATCTTTCGGAACAATCTGCAAGATCCTAACAATATCATGGCCAGTTGGAATCGTACAGACGAGAACCCCTGCAACTGGTTTCGTGTTACATGCAACGGTTTGGATAGTGTTATAAGACTGTAAGCAACTTCATTTTGGCAAATCCTGAATTACCCTTTTCATATATACAAGTGAATCCTGCAATCTTTCATATGTAAAAAGAAATTCATTATGTAAGACCATAACCTTTCTTCTTCTGCAGTGATATGGGAAATGCATCATTATCTGGTCAACTGGTTCCACAGCTTGCACTGCTTACAAATTTGCAGTATTTGTAAGTCATTTTTTTTTACCATCTGTTAAATCATACATACCCTTCGCGATCCCTGCATCTTAAACTGCAATAACATTTGGGGTGGGTCTTGGTGAGGAAGTCATAGACACCTTTCCATGCATTGTATCCTGCCTACTTCACTTAATTTCATCTGCAGTATTGGGTTTTGGCAGTATTTATCATGCGCTTTTAGAACCTGAGACTCTTGAAAAATCTTTTCCATTTTATGGTTATGTATGGAAAGATATAAATAAAATTATTACAATTTTAGGTATTCACTTTATCTTGTTAGGTATAGGTGATTTTCTTCTAGTATTCAGAGCTCTTTATCTTGCAGGTGTATGTGATACCTGCCTCCCGGGGGGGTTGGTAAGAAAAAATACCAATTTAACTCTTAGCCCAAGTGTTATTTTTTGTTATTTACAAAAATCTCTTATTGGAGGAGGAGAAGGATAGATGGTTAGTGTGGATGATTTGAAAGATATAATTGGGGGCATGTATGGTTAGGTTCCATTTGTATACTTGGTGGAATCTGGCTATCTTAACCAATCCCTTTGCATGGGCTCACCGTGCACTTGTATGGTCCGGAGAGGCTTGTTTGTCTTATAGTTTAGACGCTTTATCTGTTTTTGGTTTCATTGCTTGTCAGGGAACTTCATGATAACAACTTAAGTGGACATATTCCTGTTTATCTTGAGAACCTGACGAACTTGGTGAGCTTGGATCTTTACTTCAACAATTTCGATGGTCCCATTCCAGACGCATTGGGAAAGCTGTTCAAACTACGATTCCTGTAAGAGCATCATTTCTTTACTGCACATTCAAATACTTCTTATTTTTTGCTGCCTGCAAAGTAGTGAGAGAGAGAAAAATGCAATTAGTTCCCATAATTCTCCAGTAAGATTAATCTTTAGTGGAGATCTTGTACTGATAGTTATGTTGATTAGCTCTATATCTTTGCTAGCTTATAGTGATGTTGTTAAAGAAAAGTTACTTGGAGCTACAAACTGGGGAAATAGTTCTTTCCTGTACCACTAGACATGATGAAGTGCTGTTCAAACATCACTGTGACTCAATGTTTCGAATTTCCATGCAATTGGGACATTCTTCTTCTACTAGCTACAACAAGAATCTCTAGATGTTTCTTATCCCTTAGCACGAGAATGCCAAAGCATCTGCAAACAAATTGATGTGGTGCTTACGGCATCTTAATGACTTAAATTTTCATGAGTCAAGTTGCTCAAAATGTTAACTGAAGGTGTGGTTTTTAAGAAACTATTGCTAACACAATCGCCCTACTATTTGCTCTGAAATAGCAAGCCCTTTAGGAAGGCTATATAACACAGATACTTGACAAGGTCTCTAGCCTTGAAAATGTTGTATGTGTTGGTTCCAGCAGGATTTTAATAATGAGTATATACTAAAGTGGTGGACATGAAACTTAACATTTTTGTTTTGCACGTCTCTGTAAGGATAGCCGACTCAACAACAATAGCTTGTCAGGTACAATACCCTTGTCCTTGATAAATATCACTGCCCTTCAAGTCCTGTAAGCACCCATCTTGAACTCTCTTCTTTTTCAGCCATCAGTACTGTGTTGGTTATAATGATGTGATACCAACAGTTTGCAAATTTGGTTGCAGGGACTTGTCAAATAATCGTCTCTCAGGACCTGTACCAGATAATGGCTCGTTTTCATTATTTGATCCCACCAGGTTTTCTAGATTGTAATTGAAATGTCCTATATCTGGAATTCTGGATGTTTAATATTGAATCATTAGGTAATTAGTAATTGCCTTAAGCAGCTTTGCAAATAACCTGGACCTCTGTGGCCCAGTTACGGGGAAGCCTTGCCCTGGATCTCCACCTCCTTTTGTTCCACCTTCAACTGATTCTTATCCTGGTAATCACTTTCACTCACAATGAATATACAATTATATCATCTTCGTATTGTGTCTTACCATGGGAATAGTTGGTATTTGATTTACTTTTAGTCCACTACAATCTTCTATAACTGCTCATGCATTTCAAGATTTTTGCTTTATTTTGTGCTGCAGCTGCCACTTGTTGCTCTAATAGCCTTGTTCTAATTACCAATTCTAAAAAATAAGTGTTTCTTTTAAGACTATTCCTGTTATTGGGAAGTGGAAATTATTGTTGTAATGGTGGTTATGTTGAAAACTTGAAATCAATGTGTTGAAATGAGTTTGGTTCTGACAAATTTGCTTTAGGAGACTGAACTGCATTATAATTTCAGGAGAAGGCAACCACACTGGAGCAATTGCTGGGGGAGTGGCTGCTGGTGCTGCTTTACTGTTTGCAGTGCCAGCTATTTGGTTTGTGTATTGGAGGCGAAGGAGACCACCAGAGCTTGTCTTTGATGTACCTGGTTTGCGTTTCTCCTTCAAAATAGACTAGTTTTAATGTTTGGAGTTTGGATCTGAGATGTTCTTCTAACTCTGTTCTTTCTCCAGCTGAAGAAGATCCAGAAGTCCACTTGGGACAGCTCAAAAGGTTTTCTTTGCAAGAACTACTGGTTGCAACAGATAGTTTTAGCAACAAGAACATTCTTGGCCGAGGTGGATCTGGTAAGGTGTACAAGGGATGTCTGGCTGATGGCACATTGGTGGCAGTAAAAAGACTTAAAGAGGAACGGACGCCAGGAGGGGAATTGCAGTTTCAAACAGAAGTAGAAATGATCAGCATGGCTGTGCATCGAAATCTCCTGCGGTTGCGTGGGTTTTGCATGACACCTACAGAACGGCTGCTTGTTTATCCATACATGGCTAATGGAAGTGTTGCATCCTGCCTAAGAGGTACTACTTGTTGGTGAGGTCATCTCTGCTATCATTATGCTATAAACCCCATCAAACTGCTTTGGTTTACTCGTTTATGTGATTTTTACACTAAAGCTAAGCTTTACTACTCATTCCAGTTTCTGCTGCTGTTATACCTCCATAACCACTCTATTTCATTTATATCAATGGGGATTTTAACTTAAAACACCTTTACAATGTGAAATTGGTACTCATGATCCTTTTTTATGTATTCTTGTAGAACGTCCGGCATCAGAAGCTCCTCTTGATTGGTCGGGTAGGGAGAGAATTGCATTGGGGTCTGCAAGGGGTCTTTCTTATTTGCATGATCACTGCGACCCGAAGATCATTCATCGTGATGTGAAAGCTGCAAATATATTATTGGAAGGAGTTTGAGGCAGTTGTTGGTGACTTTGGGTTGGCTAAACTTATGGACTCCAAAGATACCCATGTCACAACTGCTGTACGTGGAACCATTGGGCATATAGCCCCTGAATATTTTTCCACTGGAAAGTCGTCCGAGAAGACTGATGTTTTTGGTTATGGAATCATGCTCTTAGAGCTTATCACTGGACAGCGGGCATTGGATCTTGCAAGGCTTGCCAATGATGATGATGTTAGGCTACTCGATTGGGTAACTCACGCCTTCCTGCTTGTTATTTATCAGATGCTTCTTGTGCATGTGTTCAAACTGCGGGAGTTTATTTTGTAGTGATTAATGATGTTCTAATCTTGGTTCAACAATGTTAAATTTGGATATATATATGTTAATCTTGTTTTGTGCACGGATGCATTAAATAATGCTCTTGGCTTTGGTCAGTTGGATCCTTGTTTCACACTGTTGTGCTGTCTCTGCTTATTCCCTTCTCCTTTTTCATAAAACCATGCCCAGTTTTGCAACTCAAATGTTTTCATTGTGTCCTAGTTACTCTGGTGATTATATCCCAAAAAAATTTAGTGTTCTGAAATTTATTGAGTTGATAAGAAACAGGATTTGGTTTCTTACCACCTGTTATCTCTTAGCTTATTTTTTTTTTTCTTCTTAGGGTGCTTTGATCATTCAAATTCCTGTAAGGCTTGAGGGAAAGTTTGGAGTCTCTTCTCCATGTCATATGTGTAGACTGGGCATTCTGCCTGAACTCACTATCTTGCCTTAAGAGAAGCCTTATATTTCACCATATGATATAAGAGAAGCCTTATATCCTGTAGACGGGGCATTCTGCCTGAACTCTACTATGGAAAGTTTATTTGGTTATCTCATGGAATTAGTCTTTAAATAGCATCTAGGGCGTAAACTTATTACCTTAGATAGCTGATTCAAAGGTAGTTGGTGCTATCATCATCATTCATATGGTGATTTGCGATTAATTTTGGAAACTGTCATCCTAGAATGCCTCTTATTTCTGCATTTTCTCTTATTTCCTCTCCAATGATGGCGGGCGCTCTTGAACTGACTCACCCATACCTATCACCGAGGGATTTGTTCAAGAGAACAGTATGAACTTAATTCTCATATGACATCCAAATGGCTTTGACTATAGCTCATCTCGATTATAAATTACTTGAGTTTCATTACTCGTATAAATTGGTGAAAAATTCATGCCTTTAATAATTACTTTGGCTGCTGAGTCACAGCATGTGTGAGTGCATATCTTTTTACAGATGCAAACTTCCTGCTTGTTGCTGGATTATTGGTACACCTCTTTGATAATTCTCATACTTTCTCCTGGATTTATCTATGCCTCAAATGCTCGTTCACTGATCAAAACTTCTGCAAGTTTTGCAGGTTAAAGCACTTCTAAAAGAGAAGAAGTTGGAAATGCTGGTTGATCCAGACCTGCAGAACAATTATGTCGATTCAGAGGTGGAACAACTAATACAAGTAGCATTGCTCTGCACCCAAAGCTCCCCAATGGAGTGGCCTAAGATGTCAGAGGTGGTGAGGATGCTTGAAGGTGATGGATTGGCAGAGAGATGGGAGGAATGGCAGAAGGTAGAGGTTGTCCACCAGGATATTGATTTGGCCCCATCTTGAAACTCTGAATGGCTCCTCGACTCCACTGACAACCTTCATGCTGTAGAATTGTCTGGTCCGAGATGATCATACCTTTTCGATAGATAAGAAAATCCATGATTTACTTTTATTTTTTGTTTTTGCTGTGCCCCCTTTTGCATTCTTGTGTCTCATCTTCAAGGTAACCCAATGTTGTCGCCTTAGGAATATATATTAAAAATCTGTGCATATGAATCTTTCTGGGGTACGTTTATGGATCTTACAAGGCAAACTGCAGGGCAGAAAGTATGAATGTACCGAATGCTTTGTGCTCTTTTATTCTTGTAACATTAATGTAGTTATTCATATAAATTGCTTGTGTTATCTGAAGAACACAATCTTTCATGGAGTTACTATTAGCAAAACATCAAGCAGCACATTAACTTGCTTCTCGGATGCTGATTGGGCTGGAAGTCTAGATGACTGGAAATCTACTTCAGCTTATCTGCTATTTCTTGGTAACACACCAATTTCCTGGAGTTCTAAAAAGCAACGTGCTATCGCACGATCGTCAACTGAAGCTGAATATAAAACCTTGGCAACGGTTGCTGATGAGAGTGGTGGTTGCTATCTCTACTCCAAAAACTAAAGTTTTGTCTATCACAACCACCTCTGCTCCTATGTGATAATTTGGGAGCAACACACCTAAGTTTCAATCCTGTCCAGCACTCCAGGATGAAACATATACAAATTGATATTCAATTTGTGAGAGATTTGGTTGCAAAAAAAATTCTTAATGTTCAACATGTTCACACGACTGATCAGCTAGCGGATCTGCTTACCAAGCCTCTCTCCTGGCAACGAACAGAATTCTTACGTGACAAGATCGGCCTATCCGATGGTCGTCCGTTCTTACGAGGGCGCATCAAGGAATCTGATGAGATTAACTCTTTGCCAATTCAACCGCAGCTGTTACCATGGTAAGTGCCAGATTTTGTGCTCTTCGTAATCATAGGATTAGTTTGAAATATGATTAGTTTGAAATATTGCTACTAATTCTGATTGTAATTATCTTTCCGTTACACATATTTGAACTCTTGCAATTAAGGTTCCTAGACTGTATAAATGATACAACAAATGAATAAGAAATTATGAGTTGCATTTCATAATATTGCAGTGTTAAAGTTTCTATAGTTTAATAATTAGTTTGACTGATCTTGCTTGAACGAACATGCTAAAACACATAAAATATGTTGTTGGAAAAGCCCAAAATTGTCTGGATATTGGTGAGCGAAAGCATCCAAACAAAAGACACTGATCACCTAAGACAACCTTAGAATCTCAACAACAAGGCAGGCTTTAATTTGGTGATGATATGATCATAGGATTGAACTTTGACTCTATTATATTGCACGATAAGGATGTTTCAAAGAAAATTATGACCATATTTGCTGAATATATTATTACTATTTTGACCATTTTGAATGCGTATCACTTTCTGCTAAAAGAACATATATACAAACAATATACGATGTCACTTGTAAGGTTTATACCTCTGAGTTGGGCAATTTTCTTTTATTCCGTGCCTTGATTTCTCCTTAGATTAAGAATATGTTGAATCAACACTTTCTGCAGAAAAAAAAAATTTTTGAACGCAAAGGCACATGAACCCTAAATATATTGAGGTGGGGCTAAAACCAATTTGGTACAATGGTATGGTGACTTGAACCACGCCTTGATTTGCTTTCTTTTTTTCTTTTTAACCTAAAACACATGGATCTTCCTTGAGATGTTACGCAAAATTTGAGTTGCGGGCTCATCTTTATTTTTATTTTTTTTATAAAATTAGGGCCTGATGTAGGCAGGATCCAAGACGATTTGTATCCTGCAAAGGCAAAACCCAAATATATCATGCGGGATCTAAAAATAATTAGGTCTTGACGAGTCCAAGCCATGTGTGTGTTGAGGTGTGCTACGCCTTCAGGTAGGCAATCCAAGCATCAAGTGTATGTAGGGGTATACTCAATATAGAGGCATGACCGAAGCGCCATGTGTGCGTTTTAGGTAGCAGCCCCAGTGTCACGTGGGCTCAAAGGGGTGTACCCAACCCCCAAGCTGCAGCCCAAACATCATGTGTTCCCATATGGTTTTTCTTCAATAATAATAATGGTTTTTTAAAATTTATTAATGATTTAGTTTTACTTTTCAAATTAAATCTATGGTTATTTTTCAATACTAAGAATAATTGTTTTCTAATTTAGTGATTATTTTATTACTAATATTAATTATTATAAAAATAAAAATATATATAACAGAAAAGATAATATTTTTAATATTAATACTTTTGATTATAGTAAAAATAATAATATTCACAACACAAATAATACTATTTTTAATTTCAAGAATATTGAGAACGCAAATAATAATATTTTATTTATATTAAAAATTTGACTTCTTATAAAAATAATAATATTATAACACGAATACTAATATCTTTGATATGAATATGTTGAATTATAAGAAAAATAATAATATTTAGAACACAAATAATAATATTTTGATATGAAAACTTTGAATAATAAGCAAAATAATAATATTTTTTTTAGATGCATACTTTGTGTTAGAAGAAAAATAATAATATTTACAACGCAAATTATAATATTTTTTTATATTAATAGCTGGAATTGTTGAATATTTTTAATAATACTACATCGCGGGCTCACTTTTTATTTTTATAAAAAATACCATAAAAATTTATAATATAAATGATAATATGTTTTCAATATTAATAGTAATATTTTCTGTGAAATTTATTAATTATTTTATTAATAATATTAATTATAATAAAAATAATAATATTGAGGCAAGACCCAAGCGCCACGTGTGCGCAGAGGATGTGCCCAGCACTGAGGCAGGACCCCAGCGCCACGTGTGCGCTTCAGGCAGGCAATCCAAGTGCCACGTGTACGCTGGGGTCTACCAAGCACAGAGGCAACAACTCAAGTGCTACATGTCCCCACATGGTTTTTCTTTGATAGTAATAACAATTTTTTAAAATTTATTAATGATGATAATACTAATAATACTAATAGTAGTAATTTTTAGTTTTACCTTTCAAATCAAATCTATGGTTGTTTTTCAATATCAAGAGTAATTTTTTTTCTAATTTCGTAATTTGTTTTTATCAATAATGTTAATTATAATAAAAATAATAATATGTTTCACAGTGTGTTTTCAATAGTAATAATAATATTTTCTTTCAAATTTATTAATTATTTTATCAATAATATTAATTATAATAAAAATAATAATATGTTTGATGTGTTTTCAATAGTAATAATAATATTTTCTTTCAATTTTATTAATTATTTTATCAATAATATTAATTATAATAAAAATAATAATATGTTCACACTAATCAGCCAAGTGCCACTTGTGCGCTTGGTCTGCCCAACACATTGGCATTCAGCCCAAGCGCCACGTGTGCGCTTGGTCTGCCCAGGATATAGGCAGGCAACTCAAGTGCCCAAGGCTAGGTAGACCGAGCGTCAGGTGGATGCAGCCTGGGGTGCGGCCAGCGAGCGTGGCCTGCCCAGCGCCCAAACCTGGCAGTCGCAACCCCATTATGCACGCCTCTAGCCTACGCTTGGGTCCTGCAGGCTACAACCTGACCACATGCTCCCACCAAATAGTGCAGTCCACAGTAAAAGCACTCACATAGCCACTATAGTGCAGAACAGTGCAATTCACAATGAATTCACTCATAGTGAACAGTAACCCGCGCTACAGTGAAACACTGATCAATTTTAGTTATAGTTAATTTTACTTAAAAGCTAACTTTTTAGCGTTAAAAAAATAAATTTGAAGTAAAATTTATTTAAGACTAAAGAAATTTTTAGAATAAATTAAGCAAAAGGTTTTCAAATGCCAAAAAAGCTGAGCTATTCATTTAATTTAAATGACTAAAATCAAATTAACATGATACTATAAAGGAAATTACCGCAGATGAAGCATATAATTCCTTGCATTCTGCACATAATCATAAAATCATCATCCAAGGCTAACATTATACTTATAATCATAGTTTTTAAACCCAATCTGATAATCAACTTAATATAATAATCGGGTTATGAATTAGATGAGTTGATTTGAGTCCACCCAAAAAAACACGAGCAATATATTGCACGATCTTTCCTTTGCTTTTCCTGGGGTGTGAAATAGCAAAACGCGAGCAATATACTGCACCACAGAAATTGACATCCGATGAAAAGAGGGAGACGTTATTTTCCATGATAATAAGGTTCAAGAAAAATGTTAATAGGCAGATTAGGGCGATGAGGACATTGTTTCTTCGGACAACATCTTCATATAAAAGCTTAAATTAGTCTCTCTCTCTCTAAAAAATGGGAGATTGCTACCCTAACCCATAGTCTGCTGGCCCTCTCGTTGAAAGAAAAAAGAAAAAAACCCCAAGCCTAAATACCATAGTAAATAAAAGTCCAAATTCCCATATTAAGTTACGAGCACGCCTTGATTATGTTGATGGTATATACCAAGACAGAAGCCGAATCAGAAAGTCAGCAATCTTCGAACAATTCAACATGCACAAGTTATCCAGATGCAAGTTCAAAAGGAGGCAGAGAATAAAAAAGTGAGAGAGTGAAAGCAGAAGAGTCATGAGGTATGGCTTCATCTAATCTTATTTACAGATCTAAACTGGTATGGCTTGCCTTGAAGTCTTCTGCTTCTCTGCTTTTCTTCACGAATCACAACTAATATGACTTTGAAAATTAATAAGATTAGATTTTCTATTTGTTGTCTTCATCATTTTAGCTTTTTGACAGTAAAAGGTTAAAACAACGTCGTTTTATATATATATATATATATATATATATATATATATATATATATAAACAGTAGGGTTTATCCGGGTTTTTCAAGTTTCAGGTCGATTCTCTGGGTTGACCGAGTTTTGCCGGGCCAAATCCTCGACATATTTTTTCTTAGACCCGACCTGGTTCCAAGCTCGGGTCGGCCAGGTCCCGGGTTGACCTGCTGGGCCAGGTTTTAAAACTATGCTTGTAACAACAAATGATCCTCAAGTCCCATTTGTTTCACGGAAAGTAGTTTTTTGAAAATTATTTTTCAAGTTTTTCTGTGTTTGTTTATCATTAGAAAAATTAGTAAACAAAAAACACTTTTAGTCAAAGGAAAATTTGGCTTGGTTTACAGGAAAGTGTTTTCCTTTTATTTTGAGTGAAAAACACTTTTCAGAAGTTGTGAAAAAATTAGAAATGTCATATTATTTGCTGATTATATCAAATTTGATCCTCAAAATTTTGATTGCTATATATTTTGTTTTGAATCTTTTTTTTTTTCAATTTTATCTCTTAGAATTTGATTTAATTTGATTTTTATATTAACTTTGGTCTTTATTTTTATAATTGTTATTTGCTTTTCTCTTATTTTTTTAATTAAAATTTTTTATGTATCAAATTTGGTCCTCATTCTTTTGATTGTTACTTATTTTATTTGAAATAATTTATGAAATTGTAATTATTATTATTATTTTAATTTCATCATCTTTCAATTTTTTTTCTATTAGATTTTATCTCCATTATTTTGATTGTTATTTATTTTATTTGAGATAACTTATGAAATTAGATTTTTTTTTAATTTTATTTTCGTTCAACTTTTTAATTTGTAAAATTTGTTCTTCATTATTTTAATAAACTTGAAAAAAAATAAAATATTAATAAGTTATTTTTCAAATCATTTTCCATCACATAAACAAATATTAAAAAATATTTTCTAACTTAATATTTATAATACTATCAAATATTAAAAAATAATTTACTCTTTAAAAATTTTCTTTATTAAAAAAACCACTGTAGAAAAGGAAAATACTTTTACGAACGGGCCTTCGTTTTCTTGCGATTGGAAATTTGGAAGTCATCGATGGCGGCCATGTTATCATTGACACTGGTTGACTTTTAGACTGCAAAGGAGGACTTCGAATCAATTGTTAGCAAAATGAAACAAAGGAAACCCATCTAATTCTTAAACAAAACAAAAGTTATGCTTAACCGTCCCATTGATTACAAAGTGACAAAGATCTAAGCTAGCAAGTAAAGAGATTCGCATAGTAATTATTATGTGGAGGCTGAAGGGGATAGAGTTGAGGACTTGTCTTGCTGTGTTGATTCTAGTAACATTCCTTCCGTCAAAGATTTTCGCTAATGAGGAAGGTGTGTATTCATATATATGGCTTGTGTTATGGTTTGCTTTATATTAGCTTATTCTTTGTGGTTTTTGTTTCTTCTTTTGATCCTAAGTTGGAAGAATAATGTCCAGATAAAAGAAATCTTTATTTTTTTTTAGAAGTAAATTGTTCTGTAATTGGGAAGTTTATTAAATTAGCACAGAAATTTATCATCATCCTGTTAGGACATTTTTATCAAGCATGTATTGTTATGTACATAGTTTAATTTCCAGGTTTTCTGTGTTTGTTGCTTGGCTTTATAAGCAGGCGATGCTCTGTATATCTTTCGGAACAATCTGCAAGATCCTAACAATATCATGGACAATTGGAATCGTACAGACAAGAACCCCTGCAAGTGGAATCATGTTACATGCAACAGTTTGAATAGTGTTACAAGACTGTAAGCAACTTCATTTTGGCAAATCCTGAATTATCCTTTTCATATATACAAGTGAATCCTGCAATCTTTCATATGTAAAAAGAAATTCATTATGTAAGACCATAACCTTTCTTCTTCAGCAGTGATATGGGAAATGCATTATTATCTGGTCAACTGGTTCCACAGCTTGCACTGCTTACAAATTTGCAGTATTTGTAAGTCATTTTTTTTTACCATCTGTTAAATCTTACATTCCCTTCGCGATCCCTGCATCTTAAACTGCAATAACATTTGGGGAGGGTCTTGGCGAGGAAGTCATAGACACCTTTCCATGCTTTGTATCTAGCGTACTTCATTTAATTTCCTCTATAGTATTGGGCTTGGGCGGCATTTATCATGCTCTTCTAGAACCCGAGTATCTTTTCCATTTAATGGTTATGTATGGAAAGATAGAAATAAAATTATTATAATTTTAAGTATTTATTTAATCTTGTTAGGTATAGATGCTTTTCTTCTAGTATTCAAAGCTCTTTATCTTGGGGGTGTATATGATACATGGGCTCCGGTGGGAGATACAAGAAAAATTACCATCAAGTGTTATTTTTGGTTATTTGCTAAAATCTCTTTATGGAGGAGGAGAAGGATGGATTGTTAGTGTGGATGATTTGGAAGATATAATTAGGGACATGTATGGTTAGGTTCCATTTGTATACTCGATGGAATCTGGCTATCTTAACCAAACCCTTTGCATGGGCTCGCCGAGCTTGTATGGTCCGGGGAGGCTTGTTTGTCTTATAGTTTAGGTGTTTTATCTGTTTTTGGCTTCATTGCTTGTCAGGGAACTTTATGCTAATAACTTAAGTGGACATATTCCTGTTTATCTTGAGAACCTGACGAACTTGGTGAGCTTGGAACTTTACACCAACAATTTCGATGGTCCCATTCCAGACGCATTGGGAAAGCTGTTCAAACTACGATTCCTGTAAGAGCATTATTTCTTTACTGCACATTCAAATACTTCTTATTTTTTGCTTGCCTGCAAAGTAGCGAGAGAGAGAAAAAATGCAATTACTTCCCATAATTCTCCAGTAATATTAATCTTTAGTGGAGATCTTGTACTGATATTTAAGTTGATTAGCTCTAAATCTTTGCTAGCTTATACTGATGTTGTTAAAGAAAAGTTACTTGGAGCTACAAACTGGGGAAATAGTTCTTTCTTGTACCATTAGACATGATGAACTGCTGTCCAAACATCACTGTGACTCAATGTTTCAAATTTCCATGCAATTGGGACATTGTTTTTGTACTAGCTACACCAAGAATCTCTAGATGTTTCTTATGCCTTAGCACGAGAATGCCAAAGCATCTGCAAACAAATTGATGTGGTGTTTACGGTATCTTAATGACTTAAATTTTCATGAATCAAGTTGCTCAAAATGTTAACTGAAGGTGTGGTTTTTAAGAAACTATTGCTAACACAATCACCCCACTATTTGATCTGAAATAACAAGCTCTTTAGGAAGGCTATATAATGCAGATACTTGACAAGGTCTTTAGCCTTGACAATGTTGTTTTCTAATTGTCCTAGTGATTTTGCAAATTTATTCCCTTGCTTTCTCATTGTATTAGTTTATGAGTTTTATGCTGCGATTACTGATAGTATTGGAACTCAAGATTGTTATCTTTTTGTATGCCAAACTTCCAATAGCCGACTCAACAGCAACAACCTGTCAGGTTCAATACCTATGTCACTGACTAACCTCTACTCCTTGCAAGTCTTGTGAGTTCCTGGAAAAAATTTACAATCATTTCCATTTTTCTGGTAGCAGTTAGCATTATTTTGGCTTCAAGGATTAACATTTCTGAATATTGAATGCAGGGATCTATCCAGTAACCGCCTATCAGGACCTGTTCCACACAATGGCTCATTTTCATTGTTTACTGCCATCAGGTTTTGTGCTAAGTAAAAGTGATGTAAAGTGGATTTATTCTTCACTAGTGGGGACTAACGAGTCAATGGTTTTTATATATGCAGTTATGCAAATAACTTGGATCTATGCGGGCCAATTACTGAGAAGCCTTGCCCTGGATCATCCCCGCCAGCAGTTTCTAGTCCAGATGGTATACTCTCTTAATTGATTTATTAATTTTAGATGTGATCCCAGATTAATTATCCTAATGACCACGAACCACTCACTGTTCTTTGATTATCGGAATTGCTTGTATTCTGTTGTTTCTCTTTTTCCTGACCAGTATAGTTTAATTGCTCAAGTTTTTAGCAATAAGAACTTCTGTCTTGACAGCCATAAGCAGTTTCCCAAAGTATAGCAAGAGTACCGAGTGGAGAACAGAAGTATGAACCATCAAAATGCTTAAGCATTAACTTTTTATTGCAAGATTTTCACATTTCAGGACAAGACGAGTTAAAAAGAAGAAGATTATCGGCATTATGTTTATTAATGTTCTTGAGATTTTACTGTCGCTTCTGTCTGTTTAAAGCTAAACGACGAGGAGGGCTTTTATGACAAAATATGCATGAGAAAACTGACTATATAACGCTCTTGTTTTTCATTTCAGGAGACAGTAAGCCCAATATTGGAGCAATAGTTGGAGGGGTGGTTGCTGTGTGGTGTTACTATTTGCTGCTCTGGTAATTTGGTTTGCATGCTGGCGGAGACACAGGAAACCACAAAAGGATTCCTTTGATGAACCTGGTTTACAGTCCACCTAGAAAGCTGATCAATTCATTGGCGGAAATTCATATGATTGGGTTGAGAGCAAAGAACCCCACATTTGAGAAATAAAAGGCAAGAATTGCTCTTTATTTATTTATGGTAGGAGACAGGTCCATGAAAGCCATATTTGCTTGTGCATGTACTTTACTTGTCAGACAATTTGCAGGGGCAAAATGTCTTGTGATGGTGAAATAGATCGGCAGTGATAATTTCTTGGTCCAAAGGGATTTTAAACTTGTTTTAGCTTTGTAAACTAGATAAGGTGAAGAACGCGCCAGACTTGTGGATTTTTAAGTATACTCGGTGGATTCCTTTGGATTGGTCTCTTTTATGTGCATTGGATCTGGGCTGGGAACGCTAAAATGGCTATTATTATTTTGCTTTTATTAATTCTCGGCCCCCTGTTGCTTTATTGTGCTAGTTTTGTGACAAGTAACACACCATCAGAGATATTTGTCCTGCTTGAATTAGAACAATATTTCTATGACAGGGAACTTTCTGGCAACAACTTATCGGGTGGACAGATTCCTAGTGATATTGGGAATCTGACAAACTTGTTGAACTTGGATCTTGACTAGAACAATTTCAATGGTTCCATTCCAGACACATTGGGAAATCTGAAAAAATTGCGGTTCCTGTATGAACACACCTCCACCTTTGCTGTCTGCTAAACTACTCTTTCAGAAGGTCTTTTCGTTATCTGCAAAGTAGTAACATGATAAATGATGAACATGTCGCACATATTAATGCATCTCTATAGTTCCAGAAATGCACGAAATGTTAATTGAAGGTCTGGTTTATAGCGAACATTAAATACTGATTTAAACATTTGCTAAGAAATAGAAAGGAACTTTGTCGAAGCACGTAAGAGACGCTGCATGATGCAGGTTCTTGAAAAAGTCTTTAACCTAGATAAATTGATAATAATGCATTCCGATGTCCAAATGATATTGCAGATATGGTCCCTTTTTCAGCCTCCTAATTCCTAAATTCAGTGTGTTTGTTTTTGTTCCTTTAGTAGTTTTCGATTTTTTCTGCTGCAATTACTGATAGTAATGGAACTTAAGATTGTTGTAATTGTTGCATGCCCGACTTGAAATAGCTGCCTCAACGATAACTGTCTGCAAGGTTCAATACCTACATATGCCACTGACAAACCTCCATGCCCTGCGATTCGTGTGAGTTCCTCGTTGAATTCTACCACTCTTTTCTCTTTTTACTTTTCTTCGGCATTGTTTTGGCTGCAACAGTGAGCTTTTCTGAATATCGGCTTCAGGAATCTATCCAGTAACAACCTATTAGGACCTGTCCCAAAGCAATGATTCGTTTCATTTTTTACTTCTGACTGGTTATTTGTTCACGATAACTGATTTAACTGTATTTATTATTGTTTAACAGGGACTCATGATCAGGTGCGTGCCTGGATCATCTCCTCCCGCAGTTTCTATACCTGGTATACACTACTACTAGCATTGTTTCTGCTATTCATATTCCTGACAAGTTAATGTTCTTGATTTGCCTTCTGCCTGTTGAATCCAAAAATAACAAATGTTCTATCATAAATATGCATGGGATGATTTGGATAGCAGGGGGAGAGGCTGCTTTCCTAGTTTCTGCCCTGGTAAATAATCCATCTGTTTATTTTGTAACTTTACTTTTCCTTGTACAAAAATCCCTTCACATGCTATCTTTTATAGAATTTGGTGGTTTTGTGAACTAAACAACCTCATTGCCCAAGTCGTCAACCATATTAGCTAAAACCATACGTCCACATGAACAATTATTTGCTTCTCCGTACCAGGGGCAAATATGAAGCGAAATGAACAAGGGGCTAAAGTATAAAACAATAAAAACAAACGATGGAGATAAAATGAAGGTTCTTGGAGACATGTAATTAAAAGAAGAAGAAGATGATGATAAAAATCAAATTTACCCTATATTCCCACATTCAATCCATTTTAACCCAAATGTAAAAAAACAAAATGACGAAAGTACCCAATATTAGGAGAGACTATTGATTACAACCAAGTACAATTGGGTTCATTGATCAAATGTGACGAGTGGTGTAAATTTCATGAAAGTTTTTACAAGGGCTTATTTGTTGAATTGACAGAAAAGCAGGGGCTCATTTGGAAGATTTTCCAATCAC
>Ga0325401_1000130_pt1 | contig 44915 bp, 21 predicted proteins | sample PopdelMetagenome_FD_205666 | JGI IMG/M metagenome (GOLD analysis project Ga0325401, IMG submission 205666) | Populus deltoides microbial communities from Bellville, Georgia, United States - Xylem-PdKOR-R2 | ecosystem: Host-associated > Plants > Phyllosphere > Stem > Wood/Secondary xylem | place...
TTTAACATTGAAGGGCACGGCTTCCACTTGTGAAAGTGCAATGTCTACGTACCACCATTGTTGTTATATGCAAGATGTCCTTGATTTCTAACAATATTGATTGGTCTTCGACTTAAACCAATGCTCAGGGACGATAGCACATGCATGGACTCTCAAAAAACGCATATACATTACGTGTATGAAGACAAATCCCAAAACAATTATATATATACATGCATTATGCTCAGGGACAGCACATGGATTCTCGAAATCGACTTCGAAAGGGAGAGAACAAGAGAAAGATATTGATGGCTAAATATGCAAAGAGCGTTTGGAGGGGGCAGAATACTTTCAAAAGTCATTCAAACAAGCATATAGCAGACAAATCCATGCTGTTTATTTGGTTCAAAAGAGAGCATTCTTATTTCTTGATGGTACGTGTTTAGAGTCTAGGGCAACATTCAATTTGAGATTTGTGGGAATCATTCTCTTTTACACTTGTATTATTAGAAAATGACATGTTTCAAATTAATTTGGTCCAAGAAAATGACATTCAAAGGTTGAATTGATCAGGTAGTGTCATTGTAGTGTTATATTGGTCCCGATCGATACATGTCTTGGGAGCTAGCCAGTCAAGGCGTGATTAAGTCAAGTCCATATCAAACTTGATTGTTATGTTTTTGATGCTCTATGTATGTTTCCATATCAAGTTTAGTGAATGATTGCTAGAAGCAACAAATCTCTAAAGGCTTACCTTTGAATTAATGATCCATTTTCTCTTGCTTAATTAATCATAATCATGGTAAAATAGGTTAGAAATCTCAGAATGATTGGAATGTTAGCATAAGATTCAAGTCTATCTCTTTCTTTCGTTGTGTTAAGCATTATTAAGCAACTTAATTAAGGGAACAAATAAAAGCTTCCACCGAGAAAGCTAAACAAGAAAGTACGTACTGCTCACAAATCAAAGTGGACAAATTAAATTCAAAATGACCAAGAAACATAAACAAATAATAAGAATTAATTCCCAATATTGCCGTAATTGTAATCTTTTATACATAAATCCATGATAATCCTCTTTTTTTTTATGATAGAATTTTGTTCTTCTTAAAGTAGATTAACATGTAAATCAATATATGGTTGAATCAATCACAAAACTTTTTTTTAATAAGTTGGTTGAATCCATGTAAATCTTTTTTTTTTTTTTTGCAGGTATATATCAAGTTGGGCATAATCCACCACACATATATATATATTGCATTTACTTGCCATCCAAGAAAATAAATTTTTTTAATAAGCCACAATAAGAATAGTGTACAAGATCAAGGAACGGCTAAGGCCATTGGTGAAAGAAGAACAAAAAAAAGGAAGCAATCTCTCTTTGTAACAATTTAAATCACCGCTTTTCCTAAAGCCATATTTAAGGGATTAAAGTTTTTTTTTTTGTGTTTTTTGGGTGCCTTTTTTCAGAAGTGGGGGTAGGGTTTTTGGCATAAAAACTGCTACGTACGTAGGATCTTATCTTTGCCTTTCACTAATAATATAAGTCTTTTGTGCTAGACAAGTATTTTGTATGATATAATTAACTTATTTCTCTGAAAGCCAATGAATACGGCTTTTTTTTTTACGTATTATACACACACACACACACACACACACACACACACAGCCATTATCCTCCTCATGAGCCATGACAGCAAATTAAATTTGTTTTTGTTTATTTGGGCATGCAATAATATATAGTAACGTGTAACTTGACATAAATCTTTAAAGTATTGGCTTGCGTGTTTTTCATCATTTATATCTTATATGTGACCGAAAAGATAAATTAATTTAGTAGGAAAGGGAATCGATCGACTTGAGGTAGATGCTATATACGCGCGCACAGAAACTTCATTGTAGGACAAATGTTGGTGTTGACTATTTACATGTTCAATAGTACTTGTCATGATAGAGACTTTAGAAGAAGAAAAAAGAAGGTGAATTTCGTGGTGAAGATCAAAAGGCGAAGAAAATCCCAAGCATTCAAGAACCATTAATTATAACATTATAGACTAAATTCTAGGGCATGCAGAGGCTGCTGAAAAAGAGAAGTGCATGATAAGCTCATGGAAAGAGAGGCTCACCTAAACTCATGTTCCCATGGTTCCTTCCTTTTGCACTAGTTCAGGATACCTTATGCCCTTGAAGGTGGGATCGATTGGCTTTCTCTTTTGCCTTTCGGTTTGTGTATATATATACTTTGTAGCTTTGATTTACAAATAGATTTGATTTTTGTTGAATGAGATTGGAATTTATTTTTAAATGAGTTCGTGTTGTGATTTTAACTCTTAAAATTCATTAGATAATTTCTCCAATCTTTCCAAAGATCACTAACTCCTTTTGATTGCGAATAGAAAAGGAGAAAATTCATATATGTAATTGACTTAATAACAAAGAAAATTGGATTAATTAATGCAAGATATATATATAAAAAATAACGATTGGGTTTCCACAATATTTTGCTACTTTACTATCTCTTATTAGAGAGAAACGGTGCAAGTTTTCTCTTTTTGATCCAAGAATAGAGTATTTTTAAGCTTGGATTCTGTTTATTTTTATATTCTAAAACTGTTTTTGAAAAAAAATCAATTTTTTTTAATTTTTTTCTTTACTTTAAATTAATATTTTGATGTATTAGTATCAAAAATAAATTTTTTTTTAAAAAAAATATTATTTTGATGCTTTTCTGAATAAAAAATACTTTAAAAAACAACAATAATCACATTTCTAAACAACTTCCGGATCATTTCAAATTCATATTTGAGAGGATGTTGGAAGAAAACGTTGGATGTGAATTAAATTAGTAGCAGTAAACAAAGAAATATTGCTTCTATTGTCTTTGGGATTTCAAGTACAAAGGCACTTTGAGATGTACTAACAAGGAGCTCACTATACGCTTTTAAAGTACTCATGTTTTTATCGACTATATATATTTCCTTTGATCCTCTCTCTTGGGACTTTATGATAAAAAGTAGGCGAACATATTACACAAAACCCTTTTCTTTAAATTTTTTCTCTACAACGAATATTAATAGCATAGTGTTCACATAAAGCTAGCTATCCACATGCAAACCAACATAAATATTGAAATTTAGACAAGAAATTAAATTAAGAAATTAAGGCATGTATAGAACCCTAGCTAGCTAGCAGTCTTAATTTTTATATATATATATATATATATATATATATATATATATATATATATATATATATATCGGACGTCATTGCTTGAGAAAAAATTGAAGTAAAATGAAGGGAAAAAGGTGGCCTAATAAATTAAAAACCAACTTGCTGAGCAAGTCTATGTTTTCTTCATATGCTGGACAGTTCATCTCTTCACTTGTACAATGCACTTTTCCTGACTTTTGAGAGAAAGAAATGTACTAAAAGAATATAAAGAATCATCAAAATAATAATAAAAAAGGTTTAGCAAAGATTGATTTATAGAAAATTAATCATCATTTTGTTGAAAGTGTTACTTAGAAACCTTCATTGATGGGTTTTGCCTTTTCATTTTGTATATATATGCACTAAAGAAATTATGCCTCCTGGAAACATGTTGGCATGATACTGTGTTTTGATTTGTTTCTTTTAAGCCTGCATCACCTTGCAAGGTATATGGAAATCCAGCTTTGAAAATAGATTTTACTAAGTTTGAAATCAATGCTTTTTTTTAATATTATTTTTTGATTTTTATTTTTTACAAGTTAATTCAGTCACATTAAAACAATTTTCACACGATTTAATTAAAAATCCAAACTTAATAAGAACTCGAGTTGAAAGTTTCAAATTTAATTTGCAGGATCCCGTTTAATGATAATATCAAAAAATTTCCAACGACTTAATTATTGTTTTTTGTTTTTATTTTCAGAATAACTTTAGTTTAACCCACAACCTAGAACTGAAAATAAACTAGTATTCCACTATACATTATGATTCACCTATCATTAATGAAGAAGAAAAAAAAAACCTTTAATTAAGGTCCTATATTAATTGTATGATTTTTTCAAACGTAGTACTAAGTGATGCATGCACCATGCAATAATGTTCACAAGTATTATACATTTGAAGTCAAAAAAATTTGTGACAGTTAATAATTCAATGTCTCTAGACACGAGCATGAACAACATATCACACTTGAAAATTTTCCAAGTAAAACTGATAGTCATCACAGTCACCTTGTCATTCATGAATGTAGAAGTGAAATATCACAAAACAAATTTCATGAGTTTTGGCTTTTACCACGTGGATCGATTTCTTTTGTTGTTGCTTTTAACCTAGCTAGTTACCAGCTTAGACAACATTGATTAGCTAGGTCTACAGTGCTAGAGCCCATGGACGACAAAACAAGAGATTACACACAGTTATCAGTTTTAACCTTGTATGAAGGAGAAGAGAGACAAGGAAACACTGATTAAAGTGGATTAAAAGTGGGGAAGAAGTAACATGATAAGTATGATTTCATAACCTCTAGGGTTTAAATCAAATTTTTGGTTTTGTACCCTACCAACCCCTCTAATTAAGTGCAATCGTTTTAGTCTTACTTGGCATGATTAAGATTATCATAATCATACTGAGTTGAACCCTAACGTGGAAATCAACCCACCACATCCAACTTAGTGGCCTTCCCCTCACTTGTCGAGTTATTATTGGTTTGTCGTCGACATGTGGCTAGCCAATCAAATCGTTAAGCTAGCATGATGTGGCATGCTTAGTGTCACTAATTTGTTTTATTAATGATTTTACGATGACATGACCATGGAAGGTGGCATGGGAACCCCACTCTAGCCGTCCCCTCGATCCTCAGATGACAAATGTTACGAGTAGAATTAGACAATTTTTGACTTGTAAAGAGGCTTATGCATTGCAAGATTGAAGCATCAATGGACATGAAGGCCCCCTTGATAAGTGTTTATGGCTATAGGGAGTGTCTCATTTAATCATCATTAAGCTCTGTTAATCATGCCTGGTTTTCTTTATTAATGGTCGGTCTCCTTCTAGAAAGCACGTAATCGAAGATTAGGTTTTAATTTCACCACAAATGAAAAGAACAATGTCACAACATGTTCACACACTACACTTTCACACCATAGCCCCCATAATTAGAGGTATTTGAGTGCAATATCTACTCCAAAAACATGAGATTACAATATTATAATCCCACAAAAGAAGACCCAAGTCCAAGTTAATTAGGACAGTACTGAGTTGGAGACAATGCTTCCTTGTTTTATTCGAAAATGTTGTCAAAATCCACTTCAAGGAACTTGGAGTTAAGTGCGAGTCAGTAGTTGATTTGTCAATGCAGTCTCTTTCACGTTGTTTTCCTCCTCGTATCATTGTGCTGTGCCATTTTCTTCCCATTAAGTTTTGTTCACTTTACCTAAACAACTTCTAGCAGTAAAAGAAACCCCACCATTCCATAATACAGATGCATATACATATATAGAAGATGTTTCTACGACGGAAAAATATTATTCAAACAGGATTTGCTTGGATAAAAATCATCTGATTAGTTGGTGCGATGCAAGGGTGGGTAAAATAATCAGATTGACCAGACTACATGTAAAAACTGATTTGAAATTAACCCAATTGAATATGATTTTTATATTTTGTTAGATGATTTCTTGTTCGTTTTGATTTTATATTTTAAAAACAAAAAAAACTTGACTCAAGCCAAATGCAATAAACTAAAAAGCTTGATATGAATCTTTTGATATAAACTAAAGATTCATTAAATTAAAATTGGTTAAAAATAATATATATATATCCGGAATCTATTAATTCAAATTTAACTTATTTAATTTTAATAAATGTAAAACCGAAATGAATCAAACCATACTAATCAGTTTGGTTTATTTATTCAATTTGAATTGATTTAATTTTTTTTTAAAAAAAAACAAATCAATTCATTTAGATTTTTTAATCCAACTCATACCCTGACACCTATTGCGATCTCCAGGCCATACCGACATGGAGGGGCAATTGGCCCCTGAAACTTTACAAAAAAAAATTCAGTTTATCCCTCATTAATTAGTTTTAGCAATTCAAATCCATCCCTTTTCTATTCAGATATTTTGTCCTCGCGATTTCTTAAAATTTTCTCCTTTATCCCCCCAACATTTGGATCATAGCTAGCTCCCCTCCTGTGCAGTGAAATGGAACCCATTATTGTTAATAGGTGCCGCATTGGCATCATGTAACGTGTTAACAGGATTTAATGAGCTAATATTTGGTTAATCCCAATCAAGAATGTGATCAAATGCAAGGCCAGATGCACTATAAGCAGTAACTTCTAAAGCACATTGTTCTGTGGAAGCACACGAGGGTTTCCGGAGATCAATTTTCAAGATGTATCAATTTTGAAGATGTTGAATTCCTTTACTTCTTCCCTTTCAGTTTCCATGAGAACCAGTTACCAACTAGAAAAAACAGCCCCTTGCTCAAATTTGACTGCTGTTTTTCCTTTTACACTAGTGCTTAGTTGGCCTCCACTTTTCAGCAGTGCAGAACCATGACATGGTAAGTTCACTGCCAATACTAAGGGAAGTGCAAGATGCTTCCCTCTCCAAGTGCAAATCTTGGTGCTGTTATGCAACTCGTTGCAAAAAAGTGAAGGCAATAATTGCACTAGCGTAATTTAACTGAACTTGCAAACAAATAAACAAGAGAATCCTTCGGACTTGTCCGTTTGCTGGGAACTTAGGCTTCAAAACAATAAACAACAGAGAGGAAGTAGAAGAGTCTTTCAGTGCTTCCCTCAATCTGTCCTCCCCATCTACTCTGCTCTTCTTCCTACCTCTTCAAACTGGTTCAAAAGGGTCCCAACATGACTAATCATAACCCTTCACCCCACAAAGCACACAAAGATTAGCATTTCACGTGTTATATGGACCCATAAATACCCCACCTGATCATCCATCCCCTTCAAATAAATCCAAGGGAGGCCCGTAGGCTCTCATCTGATCTCAATGCAGATACGCGATGCTTACATTCCGACAGCGACAAAAACATAGTCTATAATAATTCATGTACGAGAGACATAGGTATGGGCATACCTATCATCAGAGGCAGTGGAGATACGCATACCGTGAAGCCATTGGGTATTTCCTTTTTCTACATATAGGAAAACGTTTCCTTAACATGGTAAGTGAGATAAATTTCGAGACATGTTTTTGTCTTCGGTGAAAAGGTGAGATCGTGGTTGCAACTGTTGGGAAAAAAGTGCAAAGATTTGTGAAATCTTCTTTATTGTGACTTTTCTCTTCAACTTGGCATCTGTGTTTGACGGTTGCTGTTATAAATAAAAGAGCACAAAAAGGAGAACCAAAAGCAAGTCCTAACAAGTAGGCAGTCTTCATACGGATTCTTTAAACTGAATATTGGTTGACTCAGCCATCCAAGATCTTCACCTTTAAATTCTCCCCTCGACCCTCCATTTCCTTGGCTCCTCCATACCACTCCTTTAGCCTTTTTGCTAACAAACGCGCAGGAAAACCAGCTTAACACCTTCGTCTCCTCAACTTTCAAGCTGAAAAAAAAAGATATCTACCAGTGAGCTTCCTCAAACAAACCAATATGCTTTTCATACGAAGCTTCATGATTTTGTTCCTGTGCTGCATGACCATAAGAATTAACCTTTGTTTTTCCAGCAACCCGTCTTCATTGAGAACCCTATCCGTTGATGGTCATTTCAGCTTTGATGAAGTTCACCATGCAGCCAAAGACTTCGGCAATAGGTTTCAGCTACTCCCTTTGGCAGTACTATATCCAAAGTCGGTTTCTGATATTGCCACTACAATAAGGCATATCTGGCAGATGGGTCCGAATTCAGAGCTCACAGTTGCAGCTAGAGGTCACAGCCACTCACTCCAGGGTCAGGCACAAGCCCACCAAGGAGTTGTAATCAACATGGAATCACTCCAAGGCCCTAAAATGCATGTCTACACTGGAAACAATCCATATGTGGATGCCTCTGGCGGTGAGTTATGGATAGATATCCTGCGTGAATGCCTGGAGTATGGGTTAGCACCAAAATCATGGACAGACTACTTACATTTAACTGTTGGTGGTACTTTGTCTAATGCTGGGGTTAGTGGGCAGGCATTTCGGCATGGCCCTCAGATCAGTAATGTCCACCAGATGGAAGTTGTTACAGGTTCGTTAAAGTAAGATTAGTAAAATTTCGAAAATAGATTAAAAAAGAAGGGAAAAACAATAACACAGTACGCATCACAAATGGATAATTTCAATCTAGGCATAATGGGACCAGGGTCGAGTGAAGTATATATGACGTCCTTGCTATGCATGCTGTGCTAGACCTTGGTTCCACATAAGATACTTTGACCATTGCCAATAATTTGATGTTCAATTACAAAAATAAAACACATGAGGGTTCACAAGCACACACAAATATGAAAAAATAGCATGAAAAAAAAATCATGTGTATCGCACAAATCCTTATGTAAAATTACTGAAACTGAGTGCAGGAAAAGGGGAAGTACTAAATTGCTCGGAGAAGCAAAATAGCGACCTATTTCACAGTGTTCTTGGAGGACTTGGTCAGTTTGGCATCATAACTCGGGCAAGAATATCCTTGGAACCAGCACCTGATATGGTAAAAGCATAAACATTGCATCCACGGAAGTTTTACAAAATTAAAGCAGGAGAATGAAATTATGCCGATAGTAGTAAATATCATTTCTCACAGCACAATTTCATATTTTGAATAGGTGAAATGGATTAGAGTTCTCTACTCGGATTTTACAACATTTGCCACAGACCAAGAGCGTTTGATAGGTGCAGAAAACACGTTCGACTACATTGAAGGATTTGTGATAATTAACAGGACTGGCCTCCTGAATAACTGGAGGTCATCTTTCAATCCCCAAGACCCAGTTCAAGCTAGCCAGTTTCATTCGGATGGAAGAACTCTATACTGCTTAGAATTGGCCAAATACTTCAACCGAGACAGGGCAGATGCACTAAATGAGGTGAGCGCATGGTCCGCTATCTTTTGGTTGTCATGTGTAAGTAAACTGCTTAGGAAACCATAAACTAGTTAATAAAATGGCATTACTCAAAATCTGTTTTTATCATGCAGGAAGTCGGGAATTTGTTGTCTCAACTAAGATACATCACATCAACACTGTTCCAAACAGAAGTTCCATACATAGAATTCTTGGATAGAGTTCATGTGTCTGAGGTCAAACTACGGTCCAAGGGCTTGTGGGAAGTTCCACATCCATGGCTCAATCTTCTGATACCCAAAAGCAAAATAAACGATTTTGCTGACGAAGTCTTTGGCAATATCCTCACAGACACCAGCAACGGTCCAGTCCTTATCTACCCAGTTAACAAATCAAAGTAACGGTTTGAAAAAAGAATTAAGTTTAATTTTGTGAATTCTCCAACTTTTTGTTGACTGATTGATTTATTAATTCTGATTTCAGATGGGACAACAGAACTTCTGCTGTTATTCCAGAGGAAAATATTTTCTACTTGGTGGCTTTCCTTACCTCTGCAGTGCCCTCATCCACAGGAACTGATGGCTTAGAACATATCTTAACTCAGAATAAAAGAATTCTAGAATTTTGTGAAATAGCCCGCCTTGGGATGAAGCAATATCTGCCCCACTACACTACACATGAAGAATGGAAAGCCCACTTTGGCCCACAATGGGAAGTTTTTTCCCAAAGAAAATCTACTTATGACCCCCTGGCAATACTTGCCCCTGGCCAGAGAATATTTCAAAAGGCAATATCTTTCTCATAACACGCCATTATTCATCTTAAAAGCAGAAATCCCTTACGGCATGTGAGGAAGGTGCCTTAACCCATATAAATAGATAACTATCATGGTCAGCAACTGTAACTAGAATGCTGCGGGAGCTAGTTGAAATTTTTCCATCAAACAAGCCAAACATTTCCAATATTAACTATTATTTATAGTAAAAGGCACTGGAGAACAGTAGTCGTAGACGAAATGTATATGGTAATGATTTTGCAATTAAGTGTTGGTTATTCCTACAATGACTCTAATTCTAAAGACAACAGTGATATATTTTCTTGGATAAAGAGTTAACATATGTGTGACAAAAGAAGTGCCAGGTCCCATTGCTCCGGATATTTAAAGCATGGAGAAAACCAATAAGAGAGAATAATTGAACTATAAACAGTAGATGGTATAATGTTCTATCATGGACATACCTCAGACGTCTTAATCCACTTTTACAGCAATCAGTACACACCAATGACACGATGCCATATAGCAGCATGAAACTGTGCTACAGCCACAGACAAAATTCAATAAAAACAATATTAGCATGGTACTAGTTTTAGATCCATTCGCACATTGTTTACTACGGCAGCATCAGCTTATACAATGTCTTGCACATCAACATCAAAAGGGTTAGACTAGAAAGTTAGCAACAGCTGTGAAGAGGCAAGAACCTATGGGTCATATCCAACTTCTCCCAAGACCAAGCATGTATATATATATAAAGCACATGCATCATCTCCATTTTCCTCACCCTGTGTTCCCTGTATTTAAGGCTTTCTTCCAATGTTGATCTCATCATTTATTAGGTGCAATACTGCAATCCAAGGACAAACTTCCAAGCTAAAGTGGCCAAAAAAAAGGAACAGAAAAACCTAGACAAGTCAAGTTTCTATTTGGGGATCATTCTGGAGAGAAAAATCACAAATCAATACCATTCAACAAAATCCCCAACATGATTATTCAGCCACTAACTTGACTAATTGGCAGCCAAGCACACAGAAGATTATTTGTTTTAAGAAGAGTACATCATACATGGTTGATCCTTTATTAACCAGAACAATAATTTGAAAAAGAAAAAGGAAATGGTTATTATAAAAATCATCAGAAATGCAAAGAGTTGACAGTTATTGTTCTCCAACAGACCCGTCTCTCTCTATACATGCAGGTAAAGCATCCTTAATACATAACTTACCAAGGATGCGGGATCGTAACCTTATATAACTGTCCTTTAATTCTCTAAAAATGAGTGAAGTTTGTACTTTAATGGTCCTACAAATAATTTTCCATGATTCTCTAGTGCTTGCTTTCTCACTGGGTAAGGTTAGTGCAATGAATCTTCCCCGTTTTCATTTCACATTCAACCACCGTCAGCCACAGTGAAAGGATCTAATGAAAAGTGAACTCAAAAGGGGGCAACATGCTGTTTAAGAGATTCTTGCATATCTATATGTCAGACTATTGGGGAATAGCTTTCAATGGTTCATACAGTTCATTCTCTGTGTAATCACTGTACTTAATTATTCAAGCAAAAAGTTATAAGGCAGACATGGGCATCTCCATAATTTTATCGGTCCAGAATACCTGCTTTTGTTTTTCAAAAGCACTCAAACTACCAATGACAATTGCAACAGAATAAAGTAAATCTCCAATTTTCCATTGAGCATTAAGGACCTTCAATATAGAATATTCACACAATAAGGGACCTACATTTAATAGGGCATGCATGTGATGGGAGTTGACATATCAAATAAACCATTTACTATCTTTCATACTGCAAGCAATTTAAATCAACACTTGACTAGATCAAGTAGCAAAGACAAACCTCATGAAGGAGATAACATTAGCCAGTGGTCAATGGAATATGTGCAGCCACCATGAGGATTGTTTTTATTTTGATTTTCCACATTGAGAGCTATGTTTGGTCCCAATTCCAATGATGACTATGGTACAATACTACTAACTATACATCTACATTCCCGTTTTATTGATTATTCCAATAAGTTCTCTATTGGAAATTGCACATAAACCATTTGTTCCTAGGAAAGTAAATTAATTCTAAATGACTAATCCTTCGGATGCATTAATCTTGTTAACAATGAAATGCTAATTAAGCACATGTAAGCACAAATGCATGCATGCTATCTGAATATCATGGCAAGTGCACCTAGGTTTTTTATAAATATTTATTGAAACAATGAAAACAGATTCATAAAAAATTACAAAAATGGAAAATCGTTTCTATGAAAATACAATACCTAGGCGCTATTGAGTACTAGTATTGTTTCTAAAAAAAGATTAGCACGGTGTAATGTGTTTCCCAGTTCTTTTCTTCATTTTACAAAGAAATCTAAACTCTGGAATACTACTTTGTATATGCTTCCATGTTCCACGTAAGAGGGTGGCTCCTGACAATCTCCTACTAACTAAAAGCATATCATTCAACATAATTTCTTGAATTTTTTTTATTCATAAAGCATATATTTAGTGTTGTACATGGCTTGCAAAAGATTACAGAGTAACTATCCAAATTAACACTTCCTGCCACATTTTCTATAAGATCATCCAAATCCACAAAACCAGTTTTGGTGGTGACATAAACATCTAGATGTATCCACCAAGTGCAAAAAGACAATTTTCTGTTTGCCAATTGTGGAATAAGAAAAATGGCACAAGTAGAACTTGTGTATTCCCTTAGATAATAAGTATCTAGAGGGGCTGCAGTTCAACAACATCTTGTCCACAATAAAAATATGAAAATGTAAAACCAGCAGTAGAATTATCAATTTAGGGCTGCTACCAACAGAACATGTATATACTGAGATAACATTTAATGCTGGAGATTAAAATGACAGTGTGAACCCAAAAATTATTGCCGCTGCATTTTCTATTTTGGCCTAGAACTTCTTCCTATTCCTTTTTCCCCTCAAAAGTGAGATGCATATCTCTGTGATGCCTTCATACAATGGAAATTAAAAGCTCTTCAGGCTTTCAGCAATCCAGTTCACAGAACTATAATTTCAAACCTTAGCATGGCTACCAAGAATGTGAAAGTAAAGATTGTATAAGAATAAGCATATGAAATGAATGAGAAAAGGAAGGGCGAAAGATGGTCATCTGATTTAGCTATTAAATTGCTAGAATGTTACAAAGATATGCACTTAATACAGGCATATGAATAAAGAAAACAATTCACAATGTCTTCTATTAATGTTAATACACATTGAAAAAAAACTTCTGTAGGCTAGCATCATTTTAACATATAGACTTCATGAGAAAAAAAACACACGCAAAAACACATCTGAATGAGCAGATTAAAAGGCTAAAACATAGAACAACAATGGAAGAAATAGACACAATTAAGTGATGTGAGATAGAATGGACTAGCATATGACAAACTTAGGCCACCTCTGCTCAGCCAAACTCAAACATAAGTTGCTTTCAAGAATCTTCATTGCCAAGTTTTATTCCTTGGAGGAAATTGATTCATTCCACATTTACATGCTAGCAAGAAAATATGCTAAGATATTCTGAAAGAATATATTTACATGAATAAGATACGATTTAATATATGTTTCCCCTTCTTTGTATTAATTAAGTGGTTTCGAAGAAATACATCTAAGAACATAGTTGAAAAAGGACCTTTATGGTCTTCCTTTTTTTAACAAGGCAAGAGCTGATGTATTATTAAAAAAGGAACAGGGTTACAAAAGTGATCAAGCCAAAACCAAAAGGCCTAGTCTTGTAGAGTTTGAATCTTTGTTGCAGTGAAAGAGAATGAAAAATATTACTTGATGATTAATTTAAGTGCCTTGTGGCAAACCAAGCACAAAACAATTCCTATAATAGCGTAGAGAATATAAATGTTGACAGAATTAACTTTAGATATATGCACATTACAAAAATTTACAAGGTTTGTATCTTCGTAATGCAAAATAAATTAGCCAATGCTAGACGTTTCAGTCAATTACAGAGAAAGACATGAACCAATGTTTTTCCTATAAATCAAACATAAATTTGGGTTTATGTAGATCACTGTACAACTTTCAAATTAGGGGATGCATCTTGTTTTAGTTCTATAAATTACACTAAGAAAAACTGTTTTCATGTTAGAAAAGCTAATTATTTTAAAAGCCTGAAAAAAGCCTTCTAATAAATAAAGTCCAATGCAAGGTCATCCATTTTCCAAAGTTTCATTGGTTTAATTCCAAAACCAATCAGATTTCTCTAAGGGTGCTCAATATGGCAGTTTCAAGCACTGTGAAGAACTCAACTTGTCCCAGTTGCATTTATGGAAAGCTTGTCCAATCATCTTCAATTTTCTAGCCAGCATATCAGAGCAAGAGAAGTAAACCCAATAAAGAGCGCGGTACATTCATGTCTGACCAAACAGACAGTGAGCTCTCTTGCAGATATCAGTCATGAACAATACATGATCTGATTTGTCTGTGTCCAAAGAACAGAAATCTTTGGTGACCATGTAGAATTAAGCTAAAAGCATAAAATGAAAGCAGGGAGGATGCATGACTTGCAGTATTAAAAAGCAAGTTCTTCAATACAATCACAATGCACCAGCCTCTTGTGACACCAAGACTCACAAAATAGATTTGCTCAGAAAAACTATGCCAATCACTTACAATGAACTAAAGATAATGTGATTACCTTTGAAGTTAAACCAATACACTCCTAGCATCCTACTTCTTGTCTCCTTTCATTTCTTCTGTTAACCAAGACTCAGCTTAGCCAGCAAATGCCAATTAATCATTGAAAAAACAAGATTCAACCACTTCTGCTCATAATAGAATGATCTTTTTTGAGAATTTGAATCCCAAATTCATTGAACATAGGGGACGACCGAATCAAAACATAGTCTTGAAGAACTTCAGTAGCAAAGACATTTTTTATCAAGATACCAAAGATTGGCATTTGCTAAGCAGTTTAACAAGGACAGAACAAGAACAACCAGCCACACCCTCCTACACAGACCACAGCACCAATTTTATAGCTCATATTCAGCATGGTGCTGAATAAATCACAAACAACCATCTCAATCTCCAGGAAAAAAATTACTTTTTACAAACATACAGCATAGGAAAAGACATCATGCCTAAAAAGCCAACATCTTTTGTCAAGAAAATAAACTCAAATCAAGAACCCTTTTACAAGAACATATCTTTTTCTTTCTCTGCCTTGTCCTATCCTACATTACATTAATTCTTGCTCAATGGGCAGCAAAACATGATCACATAGAAAGAAAAAACAAGAACAAACATAAAGAAGGTGTTACCAGCGATCAGAGTGTTGTGCTAAATGCAATTCCATTGGTCCCTTTTCTCTGCAACCCATCTTTCATCCCGCAGAGCCAACAATGTCCACACAGACACTGTTCATTGGAGCTGACCAGAATATGAGGTTGACAAGGTGGTCGGTGCAGCCCAGTTACTGTCTTGGGTTACCTTGGACTGGGCCACAGTTGCTTGGTCTTGTCATTGATTAAAATTTCCTTCTGGGTTTTTTTTGTATCAAATCTTTTTTATCGATTCTTTTATTGAGGCCCATTTAGCTTCTTCCCAAAGTGGAACCCGTGGATATTATCGTGATAGTGAGTTTTAATATATATATTTTTTTTGCGAATAAGGAAATATTGTATTGGAAGTATTGTAATAAGACCTGGTCTAATTTGATGGATATATCCATCATAATTTATTGACTCAAAGCTTGATCAAGATAGGGTTATTGAAAAAATTAATTTTTTCTTTCAAATATTTTAGACTTTTAAAAAATAACATCAAAATATCATCGTTTCAAAAAATTTAAAAAAGCTAGAATTGATTTGATTCAAAGTAAGGTTGTATAACCATGACTGATAGCATTTAATAATCTTTCAAAATAAATTATTTTATTCTTTTAAAAATTTTGTTTAAATTTATTAAATATTTGACAGATTTAATTCATCAAATAAGATAAAACCTTGAATTGCTGAATTGTGAATTTTGTGTGAATGTTTTGAATTGAGAAAAATAAATATACATTTTTTAAATATATATTTTTATAAGAATTATTAATAATTATGCCTAGCATATTTGTATTTTCTTTTTTCTTCGCTAAAAAAGATAAGGAGTCATTTGTACCCTTTTTAAAAAAAAAAAGGATTTTTATCATTTTAATTCTCAATATAAGGATTTTTTTTTAATAATTAACTCTCTTGCAAAACAAGATCTGAGATTTTTTCCTATAAACCATAGACAATCCCACAAATATTAGTTGAATTTATAACAGTATTAAACATAAAAACTATTAGATTTCTTCACTCAACAAATAATTTTGAAGACGAGAAAATTTGTTCATTTGGGATCTGGTATTAATAAAATTTTACAAATACATAATTTTTTTTTACGCTTTTTCTAAAGATTATTCAAAAAACATTTCTTTGTGTTTTAATGAAATTAATTAATTCTCATAATTTTGAAAAACTTATATTTTTTCAATCAGATTATAAATAAATAAATTCTTTTGTTAATTTCATATTCTTATGATCTGTTTTTTTTTATAAAAAAAAGAAACAGAAAAGGAAAAGCATATAATATGAGGAAATAAATCAATTTCGGAACAAAAATTTATTATTTAATTAATTGTTTTGGATTTTACAAGGATCCATCATATAGTTTTGCAAACTAGAGGGACTAGATTATTATTTAATTATGATGTCTGAAAATCAAGCGGAGAAGAGACGCTGATCTTGACATTCGTGCCATATCAGCAGCGGCAACGGCACTCGCTTCCAAACAAGTAACTGTCAAAAAGCAGCTTTCTTCGAATTCTGTACTCCCTTCTTCGAAATTTACAGTTTCTTCGCTGCTTTGTTCTCTTAAGAAAACCAAAGACACGAGGAGCAATATTGTGTGAATACAGAGGTTGTTTTGTTGGAGAAAACTGACGTGAAACAGAGGTTGTTTCCCTGCCCCTTCTTTGATTTTCCCTGTCTTTGCTTACGTTTGACTGGGATCGTTTTTCTTTAGCTTAGCTGGCTAAAGTTCTAGACTTTGCTGTGAAAGTTGGGATCTTTTTAGAATTTCTTGGTTATATCTCATGTGGGTTTTCTTGAAAGTTGGTGCTTATGCTATAAAAAAACCGGGTGCCAAAACCCATTTTGCATCTTCTTGTGTCATGTTCTAGAGGGTCCATACAAAGATTTATTTTTTATTTTGCTATCAAAACCCACTTATAGATTAAATCTATAGTTGGTATTCTGTTTGCTAGCTGATTTGCTGATTTGAGCTTTTGTACTTGCATGAGGGATAGATTGTTTCAAAATCCCTTGAGAATTCAGTTTGTCCAAGATCAGTGGTTTAAAGATCAAAATTTTGTATCTGAAGCTTAGGATATATCACCAAGGTAGGCTTTTGTGGTGGTTTAAGCTTAGGATATATTGGGATTCTTGACCTTATTGTAATTGAGGGAGAAGAGAAAATGGTTGAAAATACAGAAGAAATGAATCACACTGTGTATTCAAATGGGTCAATTCAGAACCTGAATGGGGTTTTAGAAGAGAAGCTTGATGAGCTTCGGGCTCTGATAGGCAAAGCAGAAGGTGATCCGTTGAGGATTGTTGGCATTGGGGCAGGTGCTTGGGGCAGTGTGTTTACTGCTTTATTGCAAGATAGTTATGGTCATCTAAGAGATAAGGTACTAATAAGGATATGGAGAAGGCCTGGTAGATCGGTTGATAGGTCCACAGCTGAGCATTTATTTGAAGTGATTAATTCAAGGGAAGATGTGTTAAGGAGATTGATTAGGCGTTGTGCTTATTTAAAGTATGTTGAGGCAAGATTAGGTGATAGGATTTTACATGCAGATGAGCTTTTGAAAGATGGATTTTGCGTGAATATGATAGACACCCCACTTTGCCCATTGAAGGTTGTGACCAATTTACAGGAGGCTGTGTGGGATGCTGACATTGTTATTAATGGATTGCCATCAACTGAAACCCATGAAGTATTTGAGGAAATTAGTAGGTATTGGAAGGAGAGGATTACAGTGCCTATTATCATCTCTTTGGCAAAAGGTGTAGAGGCTGAGTTGGAGCCCGAGCCACGCATAATAACCCCCACCCAAATGATCAACCGTGCAAGTAAGATTCTCTCTCTCTGTTTTTTGTTCACCCCATTTTCTAGCAATGGTGTGATTGTTCTTTAGCTAGTAGCAACCTTATTCACATCATAGTTGATGACTGTGTCCTCTGCAGCTGGAGTTCCAATGGAAAACATTCTCTATCTTGGAGGACCAAATATTGCCTCAGAGATTTACAATAAGGAATATGCCAATGCTCGGATTTGTGGAGCAGAAAAGTGGAGGAAACCATTGGCAAAATTTTTGAGGCAGCCAAACTTTATAGTGTGGGATAATGGTGATCTCTTTACTCATGAAGTCATGGGTGGTCTAAAGAATGTCTATGCTATTGGAGCTGGTAAGCTTTGATTTCTATGTGCTCCAAATTTCAATATTATGACTCTAGCCAACGATATTATTCTCACTGTTGACGCATAATTTATCATACCAGAAAGTATTTAATGTAAGCTTTATGATACAGTGCCTCACACATTTTGAAGGTTCCATATTACATGAATGTAAACCACCAATGAATTTAGACATTTTTAATGTGTTAATGGCTGTTGTCATAGAAAATTAACTTAAGAATGGGACTGCTTTATCATTGTAATTATGAAGCCAGAAATAGTGTTTGCATCCACCATTTGTGCTACTCTAGAGGAACAGTTTGTTTATATCACCTACTTCCTCTCTGATGTCTTACATTAGTAGAACAAAGGTTGCTTCTGGTTTGGAAGATGAATTATGGAGTCTGTTGTAGTGGGGAGACTGAATTTTGGGTGATGTAATTTGCTATACTGAATTTTGGGCAATGTAATATGCTCTATTTTTCTATCTTCCAGCTGTTATTTCGTTCTATATAAAAGGAAACGCCATTTGTAAGAATTGGTAATTTGAGTCTTCAGTCTGAAAACTGAACTCTTGATCGTGATTCTACAGGAATGGTAGCAGCTCTAACCAATGAGAGTGCAACCAGTAAATCAGTGTACTTTGCACACTGTACATCAGAGATGATATTTATTACACATATGTTGGCAGAAAAACCTGAAAAACTTGCTGGCCCCTTGTTAGCGGACACTTATGTAACCTTACTGAAAGGTCGTAATGCATGGTATGGTCAAAAGTTGGCCAAAGGAGAGCTGAGTCTTGAAATGGGGGACAGCATCAAGGGCAAAGGAATGATTCAGGTATCAATCTTTGAAACTCTTAGGCATGGTTCATAAAGATGCTCAAGCCTATTGGACTTGAATCATATTTGAAGTTGTGTGTCAAGATGTTTTCTTGAGAAATCTTAATCTTTCCATTATTTTTTATCACCTTTTTAAAGATCCATATATTTATTTTATGTACTGGATACCATGCTCCTGGAGGTGAAAATTTCGGAACCGGCAATTTGATTGAAACCCATGCATGTAATAAGTCACCCAAGACATAATATGAGAGTTATAACTGGTGCTTCTTAACTTGCACATGCAAATTTGTGGTTATTAGAAGGAGAGGGACTGGGAGAATCTCTGAGGAATAGTGGTACCTCCCTAGACCACTTAGGGACTGTTGACCCACTACAACTTGGAGTTGAAAACATATCTTCAGTTTTAAACAATTCCGTACTCATTAACCTTCAAAAAAACATTTTGGGAGTGGCTTCAGTGCTTGTAATCATAGAAAATAACAAGTCATCATTAAGTTATGCCCAAGTGCATAAACAACTGGTTTTCTTGATATGTTTATTGCTTTTGTTAGCCATTCCACTACATCAGCAATGTTGTCCATGGTTGATTCCGTGACCTTTTGGTAGTCTATTATTTGTTTCAACCTTGCACGATCAGATCCGCTTGTTTTTTGTAGTTCTCATTTTTTCTTTAGATCGGATACTAAGGCCACCCTTTTCCTTTGCAGGGTGTTTCTGCAGTGAAAGCATTTTACGAGCTGCTAAGTCAGTCTGCCTTAAGCGTCCTGCATCCTGAAGAAAACACACCTGTAGCTCCAGTTGAGCTATGCCCCATATTGAAGATGCTATATGGAATACTTATAACAAGGTATGCTGGGCGTTGTTGTATACTTGGTCACTATTCATCTTCACACTTGGCCTTGGAATTGCAATTCTTTGATACTCACCATTTGTCTGGATCCGTGTATTTCATAATGCCTAGAAGTGCATTCTGATACTTTTCATGTGCTTGAACATTCAGGGAGTTTACAGTGCCGGCCATTCTTCAAGCATTAAGGGATGAAACAATGAACGACCCAAGAGATCGCATCGAGATTGCCCAAACCCGCGTTTACTATAGACCATCACTCCTTGGTCAGGATCCTTGATGGCTAGTGCTCTCTCTCTTTCTCATACAGTTTTGTCACTCGTCAGTGGATGTAAAACTAACTAGTTAGTTTCCACTAGCTAGTTCATAAGCTTGTAGCTAAATTCTTAAGATAAGAAGGCTGTCCTGTGTGATTGAGTTGGTTGTTGATTCAAAATGCCTTCCCAATTCCTTCATTTGTTGAACTTCGACTCCATAGATGACAATGAACAGAGACTTGTAATATGCTTGTTTGACCGAGCAATCTTTGCATGATTTTGTTTTATATTATTTTTCAGGAAATAAGAGTTTACAAAACAAGCCAGTAAGCATATGGCTAATGAAGTGAAAGGTTAAAAGTAAAACCAAGCGCTACTGACCTACAAAACCAACAGCTACCAAACTGAAAAATAGGCAGTAAAGCGTAACAATAGACACAGCCCAGCAGAAAGCTCATCTGATGGAAGTGAAAAGCAGCGAACTTCATAGGTTGCTCACACAGCAGCGGGGGGGAAGAGAGTCTTTTTCAATTCAATGAAAAGCTTTATCTAGTGAAAAGCTCCATTGCTTTTTACTGGAAACCGAGGTTGCACTGCAAGTGCAAACGGGCTCGTACTCACTAGTGTGTGTGTGTGTGTGTGTGTGTGAATTTGCTCTTAACGTTAAACTCTTAAAAAAATATATAGAATGAGTTCAACTAGTACTTTAAGATCATGATCTGATGTTTAATTTGTATTCTTATAATTTTCTTACCATATTCTTACCTTAATTTTTTAATATTTAATATTATTTGTTAGCATTTGGATATACAGGTTGTTATCATGGATATCAAACCGAATCCCGGCTCGTCTTGGGATTTATTGATCATATCTAGTTAAATTTAATTATTTATTAGGTTGAATTATAATTAAGTTGATTTGGCTAAATTTAACTAAATTAATTTTAATTTTTGTTTAAAATTGTGTTGTTCATTTTAAAAATAAAATAATTTTTTTCTTATAATGTTATTTAAAATTTTTTAAATATCTATTTAACTATAAACTTAGATGAATTTAGATTGAAAATTGATCTAGTTAAATTTTTTTATTTATTGGGTTAAATTATAATTAAGTTGATTTGGCTTAATTTAACTGGATTAATTTCAATAATTTTTATTTAAAATTGTGTTGTTCATTTTAAAAATAATATAAAATTTTTCTTATAATGTTACTTTAAAAAAAAATTAATATGTATTTAGCTATAAACTTAGATTAACTTGTCATCTAAAAAGGGGTTAGATGTATGTCTAGACTCTAGAGTGGCTGGTGCATCCAGAGATCCCTTCGACGATGAAAAGCCCACTAGCTATAGCATGAGGCACGCGAGCTAACTAGCTTTAGGTCTGGATTCTTCAGCCACTAGCCGAGGCTTCCAATATCAAAAAGAAAAAGAAATGAGAAGGAGCTCCAGAGCCAGTAGTTTCCAAGATCAAAGAGAGACAACAAGACACTGAGAGACAGGGAGAGAATCAAAATATGTCTTTAGTGGACTACGCTTCTTCCTCGGACGAGGATGTTCCAGACAACATAGAAGAAGAAGACGAAAACCATCATCATCAACAAGAACTCCATGAAGAACAGGAACCAAAACCACAAATCGAGGCACAAGCCGCAAAGCCACAAAATAGCCAGTAATTCTCTAAGTTTCAGACAAAAGAAGAGATTTTGAATCGTGGTTTTTTTTTTTTATTCTTGCTCAAAGTTGTTTCCTTTCCTTTTGTTTCAGGTCATCTGGGGCGTCATTACCAAAACAACAAGTAGCTGGGCCAAGCCCTCTTCCCTCAATATCTAATCTTCCGGATGCTTCAATGCTTTTGAATTCGCCGGCAGTTGGATTATCTGGAAGTGATCACGCGTCCCGAGTATCAGCAGCAATGTCTGAGAATGCGTCTCGAAAGAGAGAATTGAATGCGGGGTCTTCGCGTAGTGGGAAAGTAGCAAGAGGGAATTTGGTTGCTACTAGGAATGTTCCTGATACTGGTGGGGGTTTGTTAGTTCCTCCTCAGCTTAAAGGAAGGTGAGATTTTTAGTTATTTTTATGGACTCTGTCATGTAGATCTTATATGAGATTTATTTGTTCCTTTGCTGCTCTGCGTTAGTTCATAATGGAAGTTAAAATAATGGTTGAATGAGAGTACATTAGTGAATCATAGTTAGATACATTTTGAGTTCTTAAGGTTATTTATGGAGGTGGTGTTGGGGTTTTAGGTGAAATTTATGCTGTGGAAAGTTTTAGATTTGTGAGTTGAAAGGGAACTTGATGGTTGTGGCGGAAATGGTAAATCCGGCGTTTATGATGTGGACTGCTAAGCAGAAGTTGAGCTTTAACAGATGTGGGTGGTTGTTTTGCTATATTTGCACTAAAGGTAGGAAGTAAAAGTTCTCTAGAAGACTGCGATTGCGAGAGCTACTGATTTACATAGAGTTCCCAAGTCACCTGAGTATTTAGCTGTAAGATTGGGAAACGACAGCCTCATAGATGACCTTGGATGTAGAGAGTAATGTGTCTTTAATGCCTACTATCGTTTATGGAATTTCTCCGTCCAGGGAATGAGACTATTGGACTGTCTGCTGTTTGACTTTATTTTATATTTTTCTTTTGTTTTGAGGGAGGTATGACATTTGACCTTACTATTTACTACATACACGAATGTTATTCTGTGTGATTTTGCCTTGTTGTCCTTGACCAAGATTTGAAATTAAGATGTTAGCATTTCCATGCAATTTGGTTTTGGATGGTAATGTGACCATGAGCTGCATCATATGGATGATTCCTCAACTTCTTTAGAAATTTTTTGGCTATTAATTTGCCCTCTAAAACTTTTTTGAGGCTTTTTAAGCTCAGTGTTGTCTCTCTGCAACTGATAGGTCTCAGATCTTTGTTATTTGTCTGTAATTTTCTTTTCATTTTCAGGCACTAATTTTGGCCATATCATAAATGCAAGAAAAGGAAAAATAAAATTGCTGTTGATGATTTGAATTCGGTTTTGCCAGGAGTAATGTTGTGACAGAAGATGTAGGGAAGCTGTTTGTAAGAAGACATGCAGAGCCTTCGTCTCACTAAAATGCCTTCAGATCACTTATGTTATTATTATGACATGTGACAATTCCGTAGCTGTGTATGATGGTGCAAACATCTTGGTTCTGGATCCTAAGATCTGGCACCTGTATAAATGCAAAAAGTTTTGTGGCACATGCTTGCAACTCCTGTACTTTCTTGTTCACTGGCATTCTGGTGGCTTCAATTACTGTACCTTAATTGGATATTTATTGCAGAATGGTCGTCATTTAGCCTCTAGATATTCCATTGAAAGTTGCATGATTTTCATTTTCCTTTTTGTTTATTTTGTCTGCTGTGTGCCGCATGCAAAGTTGTGTGAACAATGGAGTTTGTTGTAGGCACTATGCTTCATTTGGCAATAACTTGTGCCCTCATTGTTCCATCTTAGTGTGTTTATTGCATGCATTTTGCTTCTTATAGTAACAAACTTCTGCCGGTATGTTTTCCAAGAACTATTTTTACAAGTTAGCAGTTGATTGTGTACTGGTATGCATGCTTAGCTGCAATTTGGAAACTTTTGCAATCTAGAATTTCATTTTTTGTTTATTGTTTGGAACATTGCTTTGGTTCACCAAGGTACTACTAGATAAGGTGCACATTACATGCATATCTGGGCTCTAACCAGTTCTTTTACCACCACTCATGAAGCTAGCACCAGAGCTAACGATGGCATTTGAAATTGTGGTGATTTTTGTCATGCTCATTCTAGGTAGGCGTTTTTTTTGTTTATTTTCTGTTTTTCCTTTTTTTTTTTTTTTTTAGAGGATGTAGAATTTCCAGCACTTTTTTCTTCTAAATTCACTGCCTATTGGAGCCTCATGTTGTGAAGTTTCTCGTGAGGTTAAACACAGTGATATATAAACTTGAGCTTCACTGTGCTTCTGATCATGAGATGACCATTGGAAGGGCCTTGAGAAGGCAATCACTCAGGACATTTGAAACTACTTGCCTCTGGAATTGGTTTTTTTGTCTGTATGTATGAGAAAGCAACTGGGTTTATATTTTCTAGCAATAATAAAATTCCTTCTTTTAGTTATGTAACTTTCTTAGTGGGGCAGGACCTTGTGCACCATGCTGGTCATTGATGTTATCTGTGTGTGTGTGTTAGCCATTTTTTGTGTTGAAAATGTTGAGCTGTGCTGCTATGCTCATCACATGCATCTGCCTAAAGATATTATGGACCCATATACAGGATAGCCCACACAAAAAATATTAGGACACAATGGTACGAGCCACACATAAAAGTCATGCTTAAAAAAATATCATGTTAGACATCGACATGATAGAGGATGTTTCTGACCGAAGAGTTTATGATGTTCCACAGACAATTTCAACTCAATGATGAGTTCATTTTAACTCAAGGAAACTGATACAAGAGTTTTTTTGGGAAAATAATTAATATTTTTTTCTTTCTTTTTTTTCAGTTTATAATTTTTTTTTTCTATTTTCAGTTTCATATTCACTATTATTAAGTTTTTCTAGTTTTTTTATTTGAAGAAAATGATATTTTTATTTTTATTTATCTATTAAGTATTAATAAAGTTTCTAGTATTTTTTTTTATTTAAAAGGTTGTGATAGCATTTTGACTAGTTAGGCTAATGGTAAATAAAAATAAAAGTTTCTTATATCTTTTCATAATTATAGTATTTTTAGCATTTTGACTAGTTTTAACTTTTAACGTATCTAATTATCATTTGCTCAATATGCGCTAGAATTAGTTTTAGTTAAAAAAAATTATTTCATTTATGATTTTAGGCCTTTTCTAGTTTTTCTATTTAAAAATAATAGTTTAATTAATAAATTATATATATATATATATATAAAGACTTGTAATAATATATTGGCAAGTAAAAATTAATTAAGTGTTTATGAATTGATGTTATCTATGTGAAAAGGATATTGACTTGATAAATCATGATTCACCTCATTATATATGTTTTCAGTGACTCAATTCACCTTGCTTAACTGATCTAAACCCTTGCAAGTGAACAGCACCAGGCAACAGGATTTCTTATTATACAATCTTGTTTTTCTTTTTCTTTTTTTATTTGTTTGGTATTTATTTTAATTTATACTTTCTTTGTCTATATATTATAATAAAAGAAAATGATGGATTTTGCAGATAAACATGCCTTAATATCCTCAGCACCATCTTGCTATATAAATTCCAGCATCATGAGGTAGCTCATATATACCCACTACTGAACCAGCACAAATTTGCAAGCATGACATCTTCCAGCTGTGTGCTTGCTTCCCTCTCCTTTTCATTCTAGCATCTTGCCCTGTTCTTGCATGAATGGCTTGACCAACAAAGACCGCCCGCTGAATCTCCATTGCTGGTCTAAGGATGATAACCTTGGAGAGTACCATACTCTCTGTATTGGAGGAGACTTTCACCTTCAAGTTTGGCACGGAGGAATCAGCTTCACAAAACCCATTTTCCATGTAATTTCAAGTGGGCCAAAAGCATCAACAACATGTGGATGTTTTTGTTGATATCGAAGCATCACATAGGTGTTGTGTATAAAATTAGTTCTGCCGTCTAGTGGATGGCTGAAGACGACGGAATCGATCTATTTCAGCTGTCGTAACAAGGATTACAAAAAGGAAGCTGACTGGTTGAAAAATAAGATAATGTTGTTGTGAGTCCAAATAATTAAATTGCTAGAAAACACAACTTTTTTGTAATTATCTTTAAATAAATGAATTTTTTTTTTTGTTAATCTAGCTATATGTTCATGCTTTGTTAATATAATCTGTTGTCTTCTCTTTTATATATATGTATATAAATGTTCTAATTTCTACAGATACTCAAAAAATTGTTCTATTATACATGATTTTGATAGAAAACAAGAGTGATTTGGTATAAAGTTTAATGTCTATTAAATCAATATTAGAGAATAAAATTAAAAAAATAATTAAAAAAATTTTACAAAAACACTCTATACTACATTATTAAAAACACTTGCAACAAGATTGATTTGATTTCCTTGAACAATCATAGCGACCAAAATATAAGCAAGGCATTTATTCAAAATTATTACACCATTCTAACTCATTGTTTTGACTCAAGATCTAGATCATGGATTGACCCTAGTAAATTCAAAATAATATTATTTAAGAATTGTTTCTAAAAATAAAATAATATTATTTTAAAAAAAATTAAAAGGTTAAATCAGGTTTTTGACCAAGTCAGTCAAATCACAGATTAAACTATCAAGTCGTCAGGGTTTAACACGGTCAATTCTCACCAGTTTTTTAGAAACCCATCCCAGACTAGGTTCTAGATTGACCCGTCAAACTAGGTTAAGTTTAATGACACCACATAAAATTTAAAAAAATTAAAGATATATTTTTTACAAAAAAAAAAAAACTATTCGATCTTGTTGCAGTTATAATTGCGCATTCTTTTTAGTTTTTTATGAGATATTAGCCCATGCTATGCCATGGAGTCAGAATTTCTTTTGCATAAAAACTAATACTTAAGTTCTGCAAACACATTTTAAAACATAAATAAAAATTTGTGATTCAAGTCATAAATTTTATTGGTCAAATAAATTGATTTTATTTTTTAATTAGATGATAGAAAAAATAGATAATAATAATACATAGACCAAATTAAAAAAAATAATCACATTAACCTTGAAAAAAAATTCAAAAAGAAATAAACGTTGTAACTCAATTTTTAACCTATTAAAAAAAACTCAATTCAACTTGAGTTAGCATCACAAACATGTAGCCTAGGTAATAAGATCATTTGAGTTATCCCGAGTTAACCTGTCAAACCAATAACGCAGTTATAAGATTAGAACAACTTGATAGAAAATACAGCAAAGAGAATAAAAAACTTATTTTTTTTTAAGAAAATTAATGTCGAATGATGAAAGCTAAAAAGAAAATACATTAGAAAAAATAATATGAACCTGCGTTAACTTTTTAGACCAATGGCCTAGGTCATTAGACCGAAAAAATTTTATCTGGAAAAACTACAAAGCCCAATTCTCAACCAATTAAATGTTAAAAGCTGAAATTAAAAAAAAATCAATTATATAAAATGATTAAAAACAAAACTAGTAATTAAAAGAATAAAAATTAAAATACAAAATACAAAATACAAAATATTTTTTTTATTTTTATTAAAGGGTGAAATTGAAAAAAATAATAATTAAAAAAAACAATGAGGATAAAAATTTAAAAAGTAAAAATAAATTTTTGATAAAAGAATGCATATAATTGTCTTTGTTGATTTGAAGCTTTATCACACATGTTATCCCTTTAATTATCCCATGAATTCAATCATAATATTGGTATACATATTGTCATATATATTTCCATTTCCTATTAAATTACTTGGAAAAATCTTCTGAAATTTTATAGAAACCAAACCAAGTCCATTTTTACAACTGGTCTTTAACAATATATTCAAGCCCATATGTTTATGGCAGTACTCTTCTCCAGTCTCTCTCTTTTTCTCCTGGTTCCTGCGCCCGCCCTTCACGGCTACGATTGAATCTTTTCTCAACAAGAATATATCACCTAGCTAGCTCCAGATTTTCATTTCTTGATACATGCATCATTTTATTCTCTATGATCGTTGGATTTGACCGGCTTTACATGGAGCAATACTTGAAAGAAAACTTTGTAGTTGATGCAAAGAGACCCTCCGAACAAGCTTTAAGAAGATGGAGATCTGCAGTTTCAGTCGTCAGGAATCCTCGCCGGAGGTTTCGAATGGTTGCTGATCTTGCCAAAAGAGCTGAAGCTGAAAGGAAACGTAAAAATCTCCAGGTCAGAAAACTTTATAGTGCCCCGCTGTTCAAGTTTTTGTTATCTTAATTCTTCGGGTTTTTCTTTTTCCTTTTTAAATATTATTTTATGAGTTTGATTTTTTATTTTCTTGAAGACGTTAATGTTACTATCATAAATTAAGTTGTTGATAACAAAATGACGGTTGAGTGTTGACTTGTAGCACATTTTTATTGACATTAACCTAATTCACACAAATTATTCAACATTAATTAATTATTTATACTATGTGTTTTTACCACTCTTATTATTAAATTCTTGGGTTTACCCTCGGCCTTCATCTAAAAACAAACTATATATATATTAAATTTTTCTAATTAAATATACTTAGTCGTGAATTCACAGATAATTTTTTACTATGAAATAATCATTTCACAACTCATTTGTATAATTAAGAGCTAGATATATAAGAAGATTTCGCAAATCTTTTAGGGTTCAAGTCTTTTTAATTAATATTCGAATGAAAAGAAATGGAGTCTGATTGATGCATGACAAAATGTTCCTGTATGTTACTGTAAATGGGGAATAAATTTTATAGAAGAAGATGAATTAATATCGTGCTAGTTTTATTATAAACCTTGAGGTATATCAACTCGCAAACAATCCAAAAAACAATTTCTGTAAAATCAGCATCATTGAAAGCAAGAATATTCAACACACAGAAAGAAATGTGTCCCTTGCTTACCTCGAGATCATTTCTGAAAAAGTCATGGAAGTTTTGAGTTCGAGCTTTTTGTTGGTTGACTAGTATATGTTCACTAAGAAAAAGTGACCCTTCGCCGATATTTCTTTTCCTTTAATGGCACGGTCCTTACAAGACGGAATGCCTTTGTTGACATATTCATGCATTGAAAGCTTTGATTTCTTATCACGGACTGGCAGTTGTTAGACGTCAATTAGCATTAACGAACCCTAGGGGACGCTATGACTGTTATCGCCGGAAAGTCCGAGTTCAAACCTTTTAACGGTGGGGTGGGGGTTTGGAAATTTGGACGAACATTTCTCAATCTATTCATTTGATCAGATATGACTTCAGCATTCTTGTTAGGGATGTGTAACAATTACACCCCGGAACTATGATATAAACAGAAACGGTAAGAAATTGTTCATATGAACAACCGATTCAAAATAACCATGAATTTTGATCTGATTACTGGGTTGATTTGAATTTTACTAGTGTACAAAATTGAACTTGAGCTGAGCCTTTACAGATGTTACAAATTTATTCGCTGCTCAGATTCACCAAATTGCACACTCCCAATGCTAGCTATCAAATTTGCCTTGGAAATTTCAAACTATTTTTTAGACTTTTTCTTTAATTTTAGATTTGAATTTTATTATTTTTCCTAATTTGTTGTTTCCTAGTTATTTACGAATGTCTCTTTTCATATTTGATGAGACTTTTGCCGAATAAAACTATAGACTTGTACAACTTTGATTGTATTTTTATCTAGTCTTAGAGTTGATCAGACATGTGTCAAACACAACTTCATAGCTTAATTTCTCCGCGTCAATCACTGTAAAAGTCATATGGATCTTAGGGAACCTCCCTCTCATGACACCAACATTTCTGGAGTTCACTGCTTGCTAAAGCTGTTTCAGAGCTTAATTTGAACGTATCCTTTTCACAGGCTAGCTACTAACCTGTTTTAATTAAGAAGATGACTAGCCTGTTTTAAGAAGATGAGATGAGAACGAGGGTATTCTTTAATTTCCTCTGTTAATTAGTATATTCTGTTTTAAATAGCTGATACAGAAGGCAGCTGAATATTCTTTTAAGACATTGGAAGAGTAAACCAACGATATTCTTAGCTTTCTTGGCAACCCTAGCTAGTGCTAACCATGCAATATATATCCCCGTTTGGTCTCTGACGTTGAAATGAGGGCAAATGTCATGTTCAAAATTAATGGCAGCTTGTCCTCGATCAGAAGGAAGAATATTAGGCAACGCGTACCAGTACACCTCCATTTGTTTCTTAGCCAAACTGGATGCGCTTAGCAACTTGAATATGCACCGACTTGTTAGAATTTTCAACATACTATATATTATCTCTTTTATTACTTGAATATGCTTTTTTGTGGTCACAAAAATAAAATTAGTTTTTCTCTATTATTAACATATATACCTTTCTGTACTTCAGATAAAGAATAGCATTGTTTTAAAATCTGGACCCTTCTTGTGAGTTAATCTGGAACTCAATTAATATCTAGGGTTTAATTAAATTCATTCAAGTTAAAATTATAAATAAATAAATCAATTTAGTCAAAAATCTATATTAATCCAATTAATCTAAACTTGCTATCATTTCATCGACTTTTTAAAAAGATTTCTTGTTGAAATAAAAAACAATAATGTAGAGAATATTTTTAAAATTTAGACTGGTTTTGTATCTTAACCTAACTTATTTGGGTCTGGATCAGTCTAGATTGAGAAAAAAATAAAAAAACTTGATTGACCCGATTATAAATCTAGATCGACCTAGTAAATTATTTATCCGGTCAAAATCCAAGTATCAATTTAAAAAAATAAAAAATATATAATTTTGATATTTTTTTTATAGAAAAAAATCAGTTCAACTTTCATGTCTGGTTATTAAAACTATGATGGAGAGTGGAGTCGTCCCTTTTCATCCCACACACGTAGATATCATTAGTGCATGACTAAATAAACTTGGTTTTTGTTGAGACAAGACAGCTCCTAGCTCCTTTGAAAACATACAGAAGCAGGAGTACTGGATGACTAGTTCTTCAAAAATAATGACATCCATCCACAAAAATATTGTTTGATAGGTTAGTGAGACTGGCGGCCAAGGGTTTAACTCTGTGTCTGAGTTTGTTACAGAAACTATTACTAGCTTTGAAGGCACTCAATACCAATAAATTCTGCGAAAATTGGTAGTTTGTAATATTATCTTGTTCTTTCATCTATTGTTGGTTGATCTTGGACTAGTAGTTAGATTTGTGCCACTGTAGAAGAAAGAGTGTTGGCACTTCTTTTTGTCTCTTTATCTTACATTTCTTGAATTAACAAGCATCCTTGAATGTTTGGCCAGGAAAAGATACGGATAGCTCTTTATGTCAACAAGGCAGCATTGCATTTCATCGAGGGTATAATCTTTACTAGATGCAGTAACATTTTATTTATTCCAGTTCTGTTTTCTTTCTGAATCATATGGTTTTATCTGATACAGCTGCTAATCTAGTTGAGCACAAGCTCTCAGACAATGTCAGGCAAACTGGTTTTGGCATTGGACCGGATGAACTAGCAGCGCTCGCTCGGTCCCATGATATCAATGACTTGGAATCTCATGGAGGAGTTGAGGGATTGGCCAGAGAAGTATCTGTTTCCTTGAATGATGGGGTTGTCTCAAGTGATATATCTATTAGGCAAAATATATACGGCTTCAACCGATATGCTGAGAAACCTGCCAGATCTTTTTGGATGTTTGTATGGGATGCTTTGCATGATTTGACGTTAGTTATTCTGATGGTGTGTGCTGTGGTCTCCATTGGTGTTGGTATTGCATCTGAAGGTTGGCCGAATGGAATGTATGATGGGGTGGGAATAGTAATATGCATTTTGCTAGTAGTGATGGTCACTGCAATCACTGACTACAAGCAGGCCTTGCAATTCAAGGTCCTGGACAAGGAGAAGAAGAATGTTATTGTTCAGGTTACCAGAGAAGGGAGCAGACAGAAGGTTTCTATCTTCGATTTGGTGGTTGGAGATGTTGTTCATCTATCAATTGGAGATCTGGTTCCTGCAGATGGCATTCTTATATCAGGCCACAGCTTATCAGTTGATGAATCCAGCTTGTCAGGAGAGAGTGAGCCAGTGGACATAAATAAAAAGAGGCCCTTTCTTCTATCAGGTAGCAAAATACAGGATGGGTCTGGTAAAATGCTGGTGACAGCAGTCGGTATGAGGACTGAATGGGGCACGTTGATGGTTCATCTGAGCGAAGTGGATCACGACGAGACACCATTACAGGTGAAGCTTAATGGAGTTGCAACTATTATTGGGAAAATTGGTTTGGCTTTTGCTGTGGTAACTTTTTTGGTTCTGCTGGCACGGTTTCTATTGGTGAAGGCAGAACACCATGAGATCACAAAATGGTCTAGCAGTGATGCTTTGAAGCTTCTAAATTTCTTTTCCATTTCTGTAACCATAATTGTTGTTGCAGTTCCTGAAGGGCTTCCATTAGCAGTGACACTTAGTCTTGCATTTGCAATGAAGAAACTAATGCACGATAGAGCACTGGTGAGGCATCTTTCCGCATGTGAAACAATGGGTTCTGTTTGTTGCATTTGCACAGATAAAACTGGAACATTGACTACAAATCATATGGTGGTGAACAAAATATGGATCTGTGAAGAAACAAAATCAATACAAACTAATAGCAATAAAGATTTATTAATGTCCTCTTTCTCAGAAAATGTGCATGGAATCCTTTTGCAATCTATATTTCAGAACACGGGATCAGAGGTAACCAAGGGAAAAGATGGAAGGGATAACATTTTGGGGACGCCGACGGAGATAGCAATATTAGAGTTTGGATTAATTTTAGGAGGTGAGTTTAAAACACATCATAACGAATCTGAGATAGTGAAAGTTGAGCCTTTCAATTCAGAAAAGAAGAAGATGTCTGTGCTTGTTTCTCTTCCTAACAACGGTGGGTTTCGAGCATTCTGCAAAGGTGCATCAGAAATAATTTTGAAAATGTGTGACAAGATGTTAACTGCTGATGGAAAAGCTGTGCCGCTATCTGAAAAGCAAAGACAGAAAATCACAGATGTCATAAATGGTTTTGCCTGTGAAGCTCTACGAACTCTATGCTTGGCTTTCAAGGATATGGAGAACACTTCTGGTGCAAATAGCATGCCTGACAATAACTATACATTAATCGCTGTCGTTGGAATTAAGGATCCTATACGCCCTGAGGTGAAGGAAGCTGTTAAGACTTGTTTAGATGCTGGAATTACTGTGCGTATGGTCACTGGTGACAATATCAACACTGCGAAAGCCATAGCTAGGGAATGTGGCATCTTGACAGATTATGGCATGGTAATTGAAGGGGCAGATTTCCGTTGTAAGAGTCCTCAGGAGTTGGAGGAGATAATACCAAATCTTCAGGTCTTGAAACTTCTTCAAAGCTTCAATAACTTACGCTTAATCAAGTGTAAAACTTTCTAAAATGTTTAATCGGTAATGCAGGTTATGGCCCGATCATCACCTTCGGACAAGCATAAATTGGTGACTCAATTGAGGAGTGTATTTAAGGAAGTTGTGGCAGTGACTGGAGATGGTACTAATGATGCTCCAGCCTTGGCCGAGGCAGATATCGGACTTGCTATGGGCATAGCAGGAACAGAGGTTTGTTAATGTCCTGGCCCTCCTGGATTTTCCCTTTCTCAATCCCTTTGATGTCTGTTTTAGGTACTTCTATTAGGCAGTAACTCAGCATTTTTCTCCTATTTCCTGCAGGTTGCAAAAGAAAGTGCTGATGTTATTGTAATGGATGACAACTTTAAAACTATAGTGAATGTTGCAAGATGGGGTCGATCAGTTTATATTAACATTCAGAAGTTTGTTCAGTTCCAGTTAACAGTCAATGTTGCTGCTCTCATGATAAATTTCATTTCCGCGTGCATCTCTGGCTAGTTCCTTTGCATCCCTAACCTCTTAAGTTCTAAATGTTAGGCCTTAGGGACCAGTGCTTGGTGAAATAGCAAACTGTTAACTTTTAATCAAAAGGATGCAGCATTGAGAATCTAGAGCAGTCAGTTCATTTAAAATTGTTGAAGGATAAGATTGTCTCTAAATTCTCCTTTCCAGGACGCTTGCTTTGCAGAACTATAACTGGATAATGTCTTTTGACTAATTTTTGTTGGATTTTGAACATGTGCACTTCTAGATACATGACTAAAAATGGTGAAATAATTTGCAGGCGGTGAGCCATTGACCACTGTTCAGCTGCTTTGGGTGAACTTGATCATGGACACTCTTGGTGCGTTGGCATTGGCTACAGAACCTCCTCATGATGGACTGATGAAAAGACCTCCAATTGGTAGGAATGTAAACATAATCACCAAGACAATGTGGAGGAATATCATTGGACAAAGCATCTATCAAATAAGTGTCCTCGTCATCCTCCAGCTTGATGGGAAACATCTACTGAAGCTTTCTGATTCAGATGATACTAAAATCCTGAATACTTTCATATTTAATACCTTTGTGCTTTGCCAGGTACCATACTTTGATCTTCAATTTCTTCAGCATTACAACATCTCGTAGAAGTTTATCACTAAATATTCAACATATGTTCAGGTGTTCAATGAAATAAACAGCCGAGATATGGAGAAGATAAATGTGTTCAAAGGCATCTTTAGTAGCTGGATTTTCTTGGCTGTCATGTTCTCCACAGTTACTTTCCAGATTGTAATAGTTGAATTCTTGGGCACATATGCTAATACTGTGCCACTAAGGTGGGAATTATGGATGGCCAGTGTCTTAATCGGAGCTGCAAGTTTAGTCATTTCTGTCATCCTGAAGTGCATTCCTGTTGGAACAAACAAAGATGACAACACTGCCAAGCATCACGACGGTTATGAGCCTCTTCCTAGTGGTCCAGATATGGCCTGAGAATATATGATGGATAAACTCATGAAGGGTCTAAAGCAGAATTCTGTAGGCAGCATGAAATGAAATCAGCAGCCAAAACCAAGCTGTATATAATATTGATGACGCTTGGTCTTATTTGCACTTTGCAGGTATAGCTTAAACACATATTTCCTTCTATTATTTGAAGCAAGGTCCTGTAAATGAAATGACAAACACCAATACAACATTTTTCCAATACCTCAATCTTTGATGTATTTCAGTTTGCTTAGATTGCCTGCTGAGATCATGGCAGATACGGCAAAAAAATTGTATGTTAGGAGTAGGAAACTTGAGGGATTTGTTTACAGACACTGCAAGTTTGATTCATGAAAGATCATTGTGAGTTTTATTTTATCAAAATCGTGTCATTTATAGACGGATGAGAAACAATAAATCTGCAATGCAAAAACTAGAGGATTTGAACCCTTTTTTATCAATTTTTTTTTTCTTGAACCATTTGATTACTTGCTGAAATCATGTTTTCAATTGAGAAAGGAAGTTTGGAACAGACAGTAACTAGCATCTAAATACAGATGGGGAAAAGAAGAGTAATTTATTGACTGCAGCACCATGTTACATGACAAGGTGCTATCATGTCTCCAGTAAAAATGGAACCATGCAGCTGTAGAACTTCATGGATGGTATTTTTCCCATACACTGCTGAATAATTGAAGATTAGGTTTCGATAATGATCAATCAACAGAAGTTACAAACTCTCCAATAAATTGTATCATCTCTCTATGCGTCTCTGTGTCTCGTTCTCTTCAAACATTTTATCAGACATCAAGTAGCTCACAAAACATTTATAAAGATTGGGGAAGTGTCAGCCCTGTCTGTCTTGGAATAAGAACCCAACCAATATGTGTCTAGTCTTTGGACATAACTTTGTCATGCCATTGATGTCAAATCCTGCATTCTTTCCCCTTACTCATCAGACTTGCAAACCCAGTCAGTGAACATACCTAAACACTGGTTTGTAGTTGAAACCATGTCTTCACAGAAAATGTGACGCTAGATAAAAGTCCCAAGAGTGTTAAACTAAGTTTTTTAACCCCTAATTACGCTTCCATGGCCAAGACCAGTTCATTTACACGTTCACCTACACTTCCATTTTCATCTCCACGACAAGATTCCATGACAAGAGCTTCCCAATCATCTGGACAGAACATCATCTGTCGCTTCTCCATCTCCTCCAGAACAAAGCAAGCACCATCAAGGTTTCCAGACTTCACAAGGCCAACAACCAAAGAACGGAATGTTTCAACACGTGGAAAATGCCCACTTGACAACATTGCATTCAGAACCTTTAGACCTCCCTCAAAGTCCCCAACCCGGCAAAACCCATCAACCAGCATTCTGTAAGTAGCAGCATTGGCTTCACAACCTCCAACTTGCATTTCAAACAAAACTTCATAAGCATCAGCCGCTCTACCCTCCTTACAGAGATAATTGATCAATATATTGTAAGTGACAACATCCGGCTTCATATGCCTCTTCTTCATTTCATGAAGCACAGATTTTGCTTCGTCAATCTTCCCTCTCTTCCCAAGATCACTCATCAAAACACCAAAATTCACAACTGTAGGTTTACACCCTCTATATTCCATATCAAACATCATCTTTTTAGCCTCATTATGCTCACCTATCAAGCACGAACCTTCCATTAACAAAGCAAATGTAATCGCATTGGGAAGTTTTCCTTTCTTAATCATATCCTCTAACAAACCCTTTGCTTTATCCAACTCACCATTTCTACACAAATACCCAATAAGACTATTATACGTCACAACACTCGGTTCCACTTTCCTCTCAAGCATTTCATCAAACACCTTGCTCGCTTGCTCCCACTCCCCCTTCTCGAGCCACCCTTTAATCATTACATTAAAAGCAACGGAATTCAAACGGAACCCCATTTCATAACCCTTATCAAACAACTCATTGGCCTCAAGAAACCAACCATTATCAACAAGAACATTAAGCAGACTATTCAAAGACTGAGATGTACGGACACAGTTAAACCGGGTCATTCTATTAAAAAGCTCAACAGCCTTATGGACCAATTGGGCTTTTCCGTAATGTTGAAACAAAGCAATGAAAATGGTTTCTTGACAATGAACATTCTTATCTTCTACATAACGAAGAACTTCCTCAACAGCGCCAAAATCCTGGCAACGTGCGAGTTTGTATAAGAGAGCAGCGTATGAAGGGTAGTCAGGCTTAAACCCCCTTTGGAGATACTCATGAAATAGAGTTAAAGCCTCAACTGGGTCTCGTGCTTCTTTCACATGGTTCACAAATGGTGCATCATTGCGATTTCTCGAGCTTGTTTTGTGACCCTTTCTTCGATGTCTTGGTTTGGCTTTGGGTTTGTTGAAGGGGAGAGTTCTGTATTGTTGAAAAAAAGTGTGACGCCAGAAATGGTGGGTTTTGGTTGGGTTTGAGAGGATCATTGCTTTTAGTTGGATCAAAATCCATCAGGACAAAGAGTTGTTTTCTTGGCCCTTTTTTCCATTGATTCTAAAACTGCAATTCCTGTTCTGTTTTTCTGATGGAAGACAGGGTGTGTTTTATAATCAGGGTATTCCGCAGTGTGATAATAATTATTTTGTAAAATATTTTTTTATTAAATTTTTTTATATATATATTAACGTATCAAAATAAAAAAAAAATGTTTGCAAATTAGTGTTTCCTTTATTACATATAAAATTTAAAAGAAAAAACTTTCGTCCTATATTATTCCGAAATTTTAAATTACATTTCTTTTTCATTTTTATAGAATCAATTCATCGTCTAACACTATGCTATTCTCTCCCTCCCCTGAAATCTTGTTCGATTGTGTGTGTATGCATAGAGAGAGAGAGAGAGAGAGAGAGAGAGAGATGAACAGTAATAAGTAAATTAAACATGAGATTAATGAATTTTAATAGCAATATTTGACACCATAAACGATGGGAACAGAAGTCGAAAGAAAGGGAAATCTTAATAGTAATAAATTAAACTCGTTGATTAAGTCCTCCCAGATTCATGCATGTACTAGTTTTCTTATAAAGAATAAACCTTTAAAATAGTTTTTTCTTTTCTTTTCTACAGTGATATTAATGACAGAAAGAGTTGTGGAAGGTAGAATAATTCCCGCTGTGTAATGTGAAATATGATCAGTGATGGAAAGTTCTCTTCCTGCATCAAAGCAAACAACACCCACAGCACCTATTTAAGGTTTGACAAGCACGCAGTGAAACCATAGAAATTCACAAACTACGTACAAAGATTATGCACGCCAAGCCCTCGTCAGCTTATTATGTGAATTTGCTAGGGATAAATGTTAATGGGGTCAAGCTCAACATCTCCAAAACTGATCTTGCCATTGAAAAAGATGGTGGAGGTGGATGTGTCATAGACTGTGGTACCCTGGCAACAATATTGCTTGTCAAGCCTATTTTTGATACACTGCACACAGCTTCGGCAGATCATTTGTCAAGCAATCAAAACCTGAAGAGACGTATCATTCACAAGTTGCACAAGGATCTTTGCTGTGAAGAACTATCGGATGATGGCCGTTGCGAGAACCTTCCTGTTGTCACTTTCCATTTCGAGAATGCTGGCCTTGATGTGAAACCTGAAGCTGTCTTCATGTTTCGTGAGTTTGAGGGCAAAAATCTTTTCTGCTTGTCAATGCTTTCTGATGATTCCAATACCATAGTTGGTGCTTATCAGCAAATGAAGCAAAAGTTTGTGTATGATACAAAAGCTCAAGTGCTGATCGAGTTTTGGTCTAGTGGTTGATCTAGATTGTCTTTTTCTATATATGTTTCATATCTGTATAGTGATCTCACTATATACTCCTATAGAAATAAAAATCTCAGCTAAGCACGATTTGGGAAGGGATTTTTTTATTTGTTTTTTAACATAGAAATTCTCTCTTAATTCTAGTTTCAGTTTCGAGTCTCAAACCACTCATATATTATAATTATTATAACTACTATATTAGAATCGTATAAACAATATATAACGAAATAATATAAAATTCCATGTTATATATATATATATATATATAAATAACATATGCTATGTGTGCTTAAATAAAAAACTAAATATTATTTATTAACTCGAGTTTCATTCATTCAAAAAGGTTATTTATGATACTATATATATATATATATATATGACATAATTAAATTAAATAGTGTCAATTAGTTAACAAAGCTTTCTATCCATGTAAACCACATATGATAGGAACTTATGTGCCACACATGATCATTACTTCATAATATAAACATAAAAGAAACAAGATCGAAGAAGAGGAAGAGGAATTTTGGCGTTGTAGAACAAGTTTCCTTCATGTTGTCAACTTTGTAGCTAATCAAAGAAGAGAGAGACAGTGACAGGGGATCCCTCTGGCAATATATGGACGGGGAAATCAGCAATCTCATCAATAATGTAGCTGACAGAAAATTTTGATTAATCTATACTTTTGAATTTGAGCGTAGAAAATTGTAGCTTCTTGTGATGTTAAGTTCCCTATCAGACTTGTTCACGAAATGTAGAATATCGGATGACGCAACCTAAGGTTATTGGTGCCCCCAAGTCGAGAGAAGGCGGTTTAGACTTCAGACTGCCTCTCATGAACATTTATATATTTTTTTATGTTTTTCAACCCTTTTTTTCTTTTCTTTTCAAAAGGCAAGTTGAAACTTAAAAACAAACCTCAAGTTGCCTTTATAGGATCTCGTCATGCTTACCTGAGAATGTTCGAATCCCAATAGGCCCAACTACACTAGGCTCAACGTTGTTTAACCCCAATGTTAGGCCCAGGTACTCGGTTGGGCTGCCTGTAGAAAACTCGACGGGCAAAGCAGTGACACTAATACTTGATTTGTGTTTTTTTCATTATGACGAAATTATAAATCTTGTCGAAGATGATTCCAAGTTTTTTCCCCCAAGTTAAAATGAATCAATCTGTTCTATATTTGATCACAGTGTTTGATAAGTTATATTCATGTATTTAATCGTTACATAATACATATCTCATCAACATATGATAGTGAAACCATGCAAGGATCGATTTCTGTTCGTTCGTGTAGAAATCTCTCCCGTATGTAACTGCTAGAAAATCAAAAAATATAAATAAACATAGAATTTTTATATTTATAAATTCTAGTGAATTCTTTCGACGGAATATATCTTCGAAGTATTTATCATTAAACACAAATAAAAATATTCTCGACATATATCTTAGACAAGTCTTTTATTTCTAAGCTCAAATCATTCAGAGCCTTTTTGTCTGCAATGGAGTTAGTGTCCTAGGCAAAATCAAACAATATAATTCATAAAACTGTGTTTAGGTGCCTGATTTCCTAACATGCACACTATAGTCTTGTCTTTACAATTTGTTTCTAATGGTGGTAGTATGGCAGACAGGTTCCAGGGTGGAGAATGGTGTCGGAAATGAACTAGGTACTCGGTTATTGGAACTGTAATAGAAGAAACAAAGGGAGGTTGAAGGAAACAGTTGTTCACTTTGATTAATTTTGGGATTTTCAAGGCTACTAAGAAGATATTTTTTATATTTTATCCTGCAGTAGAAAACACCGTAGTCAGCTACTTAATGATAGTTTTAGTAACTTAATTAGTAGCCTAGTATGAACATTGTTGCTTTTGTATATTGCCCAGCTGCCTAATTAGTAGATAGAATTAAAGTTCGAGACTCAACTTAGGTTTACCATAAAAGGTACAGATTGCTAATTCAAAGTATCATTATCAGTCAGGTTAATCTAAGTTTTGATTAAATTTTTAATATGATTAATGGGTTTTTTTTATTTAATTTGAATCTGTTTGAATTCTAGATCGGTCAAAATTACATATTAACTTGTCGAGTCAGTCCAAATTCAAAAAAAAAAATGGATAGAATTGCTTTAATAAAGTGTGGCTAGAATAGTCATCAAGTTGATATTATGGGATTATGCTATAATCAAGGTATACATGACTGGAACTTATGACCAACAGGTGATTATTTAATTCATAATTAATACATTAAAAAAAAAACATGAAATTTTGGCACTAATAAAGAAGTTTCTTTCACATTAGCAACTTTGTAGCTATCAATGGAAGAAGAGAGCGATAATGACAGGGCATCCCACTAGGAATAGAGAGGAAGAAAATCTCAATTATTTGAAGTGATGGAATATTTTGGCTAATCAAGAATTGGATTTGGGCCTCAAACCCAAACAAGACACTATCACCGAGTTTTTTCTTCAGGAATTCTTGACATGACCCCTTGTGGTTTAATTAGGTAAAAATCAATTGCAAACTTCACTTTCATTATTTACTTATTACAAAACTTCATAATGCTTCAGTCTAATCATGAACTCATCTATGGTCTAGTTGTAATTTAGATTATTTTCATACATTAATTTTTAATAAAAAAAATATTTATTATTAAAATTAGAACAGATGTAACAGCTTTATTTGAACGCAGCTAGATATTATTTTTTTTCTCTTTTAAATATTTGTTAAAATGTGTTTTTTATTATTTTTATATAATAAAATAAGAAAACATGTAATAAAATATTAATTCAATATCTTTTTAAATAAAAAGACTTTAAACTGCATTGTTAAATATATATTTGAAATATTGTATGGGAATTTTTTGTTTTATTTTATAGTTTGATATGTTTCGCATCATCACGAGAAGCTCACCCATCACGTATAGGTAATCGATGCTATACATCAAGCTATTTTTATTATTTTTTTATAATAAAACTTGCTGTAAAGATTAAAAAAAAAAAAAAAAAAAAAAAAAACAAGAATCCACTAGGGTTGATAATTTCCACTCTCCACCAATAATGCCGTAGGGATTCATGAAAAGATTTTCCCACATGTCTAATGACTAAGTTCAAAGTTCAAGACAAATCATGGAGCAAAATTCAGCAATACCTCCATGGGAAAGTCTCAAACATTGTCTTCAAACACTTAACCTCAAGTAAAATAGAAAGGGTCGTGGCCTCCCATTATGAAAAAGAGTCGTAAACTATAATATCTCCATTAAACTAATTAATGTCAGTGGATTGCATCATGTGTATATTGATATACAAGTCGCCATCAATTTGACCAAGATTATGCAATGCTATCCTTTTATGGTTTCTAGTCAATGATTAGAGAAACCCTAATCATACAACTTCATCATAACAACACCACAGCACCGAATAGTAATGGAGCAGCCTCCACCATTCACTGAACTTTGAGCATCAATCTGTCATAGTACAGACCTGCTTGTAGCAAAACGAGCATGGTTCTTCCCTGTTTTATCCAGGGCTAACATGCATTTAACTAGCCCGTTTAGCAACGTGCTGGCCGTGCATTTGATAAAAATGTGAATTTGTTTTTGTTAAAAATTAGTTTTTTTATAATTTTAAATTGTTTTGATGTGTTATATTAAAAATTAATTTTAAAAATATAAAATATATATTATTTTGATATATTTTTCTAAGTTTGGATTTGAAGTTAAAAATTTACATTTTTAGAGTACTCATTAGAATTAATTTATCTTAGGGCATTTGTTGTCTAAGAATTAAGTTATGAAGAGGTATACAGAAGAAAATATGAATATACAAGGACATATGAGAATGAAAGATTAATTCTTAAAAGTTAATATAAAATAAAACACCTAATATACTATATTATATTTAAAATACGTACAAACATAGTTAAATAAATTAAAATTAGAATAAGATATATAAAAAATACAAGGGAAAAAGAGGGGGGAAATAGATTTTGTGTATCCGATAATATAACCACTTGAAACTCTCGACCGTCCCAACTTGTTAGTAAAATAATATTTTTTATAACTAAATTATTATATTTTTATATTTTATCGTGCACATCCATTTCCCGTTCTTATACGTACATAAATATATAAAAAATACTACAAAGAATATAAAAAAAAAAACTGGTACTAAACCGGAGAAGAAAATGGATCTACCGTCTGATCATCTACCATCCACAACACCATCTGATCCATTTCCATCTCCAAGTTCAATTTATTGCCCAATGAGCAGAAGGGAATCAGATCCCTGCCATTGTTAACAACAACAACAACAAGACTGGTTGTCTTTTATCCATAAAAGCTGCCTGCTTCCCTTCAAGCTTCCTTGGCTACGCAGTGCTCTTGTAATGTAATTTTTTTTGTGTTTTTTTTTTAAATTTTTTATTTAAAAAATATATTAAAAGAATTCATTGTTTAAATTGTGAATTAAAGTTACCTCACTTTCGAAGACTGTTGTGTTTTTGCGTTGAAAAGCACAAAATATCTTTTTTTTGATGTGAAACGTAATTCACACGAACAAAGCCTCCATCCCACTCTCTCCATTTATTGCAGAATCAAACCCAGATACCCAGTAAAAAAAAAATACAAACAGGCGCGCACACACACACACACATGCACGTAGTAAAAGAAACTGTAAAAATAAAATTGACAAGAACAACGACAACACAAGTGAACACAAACTCCAAGAGATTCCTGCAAATCAGTACACTTTTGTCATACCAGTGGCTATTATATCACTTCTGCTTTTCCTCCATTACATCTATGTCTGTTATCTATGTGTTTGCGTCCTTTTCTGTCAGCAACGAGGCCCTACGAGCAATAAGAGAGTAAAAAAGGAAGCAGAACTCTGTACCCTCTTTTCTTTTTTTCTTTTAACAGTAAAGTTATTTTTCAGCAATTTCTTAAACATTACCGTAATCTTTTTTTTATAGCTATGATGATTACTTGCAGCCTACAATATGAAGTTAGTCTTTCATGAGCTTAGTGTTGTAGTATGTGAATTTTAATCTCTAGGTCTGTTGATGGCATTATTTTATTATGGTATGTAACTATCATAAAATGAACCTCAATTATAGCATGGTGAACAGGTCCTTCCACTAAACATGCCAGTATTATTTTTTTAATATCAAGTCTACATCTTTTAAATTTGATCAAAAATAAATTTTTTATATTAAAATAAAAGAATTACCCTTAGATATAAGATTTAAAACCCACCACTAATAGAGAATTTTTTTGACAAATTAGGGTTTTTAATAACTATAATATTAAAGAATAACTCCTTAAATTAAATATTTTTCTATTTAAGAATATAATGTCAGATACTTGCTTTTTTCCATGAATTTTTTTTAAAAATCACCATGATATTGGATGCCATAAAAATAACATGTTTTTAAGTTATAATTTTTAAACTCAACGAAACAAATTAATTTATAAAATCAAAATTTAAAATTTGACACAAGTCAAGTTTCAATTTAAATTGATAAAACATTGACTCAGTAAAACCTGAGTAATTCAATCATTGATTCGATTGCCTAAGTTAACTTAAAGAAAATTAAAAAAAGTATTGAAAAAATATTGTAGCAAATATAATAGAATTGAATTAATCCCACAGATTTACAGCCCTTTTTACGCTTTAAATTTAACCACGAGTAAAACGGGACGGAGCAGGAGAGGATTGAGAAGGTGTGTAGGCTATACTAGCTAGTATATGAGAGAGAGAGATAGAGAGAGAGAGAGAGAGAGAGAGAGAGAGAGAGAGAGAGAGAGAGAGAGAGAGAGAGAGAGAGAGAGAGAGAGAGAGAGAGGGGCATCATCATCATCACATGGCATGGGGGTGGTGGGGACCCACAAACAAGCTGGCACAGTAACATACGAAAATAAAAGAAGGGAAGCATCCACATGCATCGTCAGCATCCCATGTGATGTTATCCCTTCTGGCCCCCTTCATCTTTTCTTCCTTTCCCCTCCATGGATGGCGAAACTTAAAGCCAGACCCCACTTCGATAATACTTCAATAATAATTTAAAAAAAAAAAACAGGAAACATATGTGTAGTATTAGTAGTAACAAGGTGACAAATGATAATTCTCCTTGCAATAAGGCAAAAGGGACAGTAGATTAGGGGGGGGGGGGGGGAGACCCATTTTTCAGATTTCAAATCCCACTTTTTCCCCCTTTTTTTCTCTTTATGATCATGAAGTTTCTTGGGGTTTTGCTGAGTTTTAATCCCTCCGCAATCTGTGTCGAAAGGGTTTGAGACTGTGTGTGTAAGGTTTTGCTTGCTTTAAATATAGAATACATAATGGGTCGAAAATACCGGTTAAAT